>Juniper_p2__coassemble_3840_pt1 | contig 5851 bp, 4 predicted proteins | sample Juniper_p2__metabat2_high_PE_003 | metagenome-assembled genome bin Juniper_p2 | reverse complement strand
GAACCATCCCATAGAACATTTTCCACGCTCGGCAAGTCCTTCAAATGTCTTATGAATCAGAATCCTCTGGTTACGACAGACACGCAAAGGAGTGGAGTCTACAAAACTGATGCCGATACAGGTCCCCAACAGGACTTTCTTGATAAAAATAGTCAGGGGCAACAGTACTTCCTTCTCCAGTTCCATAAAACGGTTATAGGCAACCTGTTTCGGAAAAAGATGTTTCAGATGTTTGCAGACATATTCCTTGTAATAATGCTTGAAGTAGCGGAAACCGCCGGAGTAGAACAGGATAAGAATTACCATAATCTCAGCATCACTCATTCGGTTGGGCTTGTTGCGATGCTTCTGTTTCTTGTCTTCAACCATATATCTTTCCTGTTGAAATGTAAATTCTTTGCAGAAATCATCGGCCATACAATAAATCTCTGTAACTTTAGACTCTGGAAACATAGTGATAATCATTTAAATGTTATAATTGCTCACTAAAAATTTAATACTTTTATTGCTATGTTTCTAATTATCAGTAAAATATATTTGTTCTTATTTCGAACTCACATTAAATTACAAAACTTATTTAACATATTTGTATATTTGAATCTAAGAAACATGATTACCTTATTAAATGTTGATTACACTATTAAAGACTTAATGAATTTTCCTTATCCGACATGTCAATTCCTTGTCTAAATATGTGGGAGCAAATGACACAGAACTTTTGAAGAAATTATTCTCATGACAGTTCTATTTCTCAAATTGACTCCAGACTCTATCTTCAAGAACTGAACTTGTCAACACTATTGTGTATATCCCGTTATCCGGCAATTCCGAAACTGAAATAGTTATCTGTGCAGAATTCTCTTTCGAAACATTACCAGTTATTAATATGTCGCCATCATCATCTAAAACTTCATAAGTAACAGGTCTGTCTGGTTGTTTATTATATATTTTAATTTCACCTTCTAAATATTCAGAGTGGAAAGGTATATCGGAAAATAAGCTTTTAATCTCCGGTTGATTAGATTTCCAATCTCCTACCCAACTATAAATTTCTTCAATAGAAAAAACATTTACATTACAGAAGTAACAGAAAAGTACAAACATTAACGCCTTTTTCATAACAATATTTTTTTAGTTTCTATTATTACAAATTTAGCGATAAAAACTATTTTATTATTACCTTTTAAATAGATTTCGTATAGACAAAATATTTAATTTTATAAAAACAAGCACCTGATATTCAAATGATTACGATTGTAAAAGAAAATAGAGTATAGACAAGATATGACTCTAATACTGCCAAAGCCAAATATCAAAGCTCTTTTCAGCCTTCATATTTGGTATGACTGAGTATATTTTGTTTTTCACACGCAGTTTTCTCCTAGAAACAGATGTAGAAGCTATATTAAGGAACAATGAAATTTCTGGTATGGAAAAACGTAGTTTGATCAGACAACATAGTATAAGTTCATTCTCATTTAGTAAGGGAACGTCAGACAACAACCTATGTGTGAAATCTTGAAATATATCATCGGTAATCCTTATAATATCCTTCAATTCTTTATCCTTCAAGTATGTAGGATTTGAATGGAGTTTATTCAATAACGGAATCTGTTCCAGTAATAATGTGCATAGTTCATTTTCACGCTTTTCAAGTCTATAAAGTCTGTCAGATAAGAGTTTTATATTTGAAAGTTCGTATTCTTCTACAGAATAGGAAGCTATCTTTTTTTGCAGATTCATTTTCTCCGAACATAACTTTTTGTTTTCCTCTTTCAAAGATTCAAGTGCTTCCAGCTGCTCTATGTAAAAATCTTCTTTTTTGCTGCTTTCATCGAATTGTTGTTGAAGTCCTTCAATATAAGATTCATTCTTATCAACCTCAAGTTCCTTTTGATGCAATGAAATAGCAAGTTGAGCGATTTCCTCTTCTTTTCTATGTATAGCCACTTTCTTGTGAAAATAGAAGAAAACAAATGATACGGTTAATAATAACACAATAACTACAGCAATCATCAGCCAGTTGAAGATATAGGCTTTTTCCAGCTCCAGCCTCTGTTTATCGTTAGTCAATTTTTCATTGTCATATTTTTCCTTGTATGCTATAATCTCCTTGCTCTTGTTAAGGGTTATTATAGAGTCGTTATAGAATAGCAATGAATCACAATAGCTTGTCAAATATTTATGGTATTGGGGCTGATTCCCTAATTTGTACAAGATCTCATATACGGAAGCTTTTGTATAGATATTATCAGTGTGCAATGCTTTATTAAGATAGAAGTAGGCTGAGTCATATTGCTTGAGATAGAAATAATTTTTTCCAATCAGTGATGATGACTGGAACTTCATAGGAAAGGATTTCAGGATTTCCAATGATTTCAAGAACTGTGAACTGTTTTTATATACAAGAGCTATTTCCGTCTGGATGTCATAATAATAGGCTTTATTATTAAATCCTAATTCAACGGCTATATTGCTACATTTATGATAGGTTTCAATTGCTTTGGGGAGTTCATTTAAGATACAATAGCATCTGGCCAAATATTGTAATGCCCCCATCTGATACCGCTTATTGGAATCCTTCACTGCATAATCGTATGCTTCAGTACATGCATCTAGCGCGTACACGTTGAGTTTACGATACAAATATAGTTTTCCTAAAGAAGACATTATAAGATATCCGGTCTTATAATCTTTTGTTTTCTTTACTTCTGATTTACCCTCCAGATAATATTTCATTGCTTCTTCTATATTACCAAGTTCATAGTTTATATCACCCATGTAAAGAGCTGACATTGCTTTTCTTCGGGCATTATCTGTGGACTTGTAATAATCGTATGCTATCTTCATAAGCGAATCTGAAGGAATCTTCATTGCCAGCTTCACCTTAGCCTGTGAGGTCAGCAGGCACCAAAGCGCATGATTCTCTTTATCCTTACGTGCTGACGGCATCGGCATGGCCTCCAGTATGTGCAACGCACTGTCCGGATGGTCAAACATCACCTCCTCCGCTTTTGGAAGTTCTGTCGTTTGCTTTTTTACTTTATAATTCTGGCTGCATCCTACAGTCATTAAAATGCTGCAGATTGTAATAATTATATGTGTTCTTGTTCGCATGATATTGGTTCTTTGGGAGCAAAATTACAAAATGTATAAATTCTACACTTAATATAATTGTGAATATTCATAGAATTTTCCTTCACTATTGTTTTTGGTTGGTCTAAAGCGTTCTATAATTACATTTAGTCGTATAAGTGTGACAATATAAACTCACTTTATCACAAAAAAGAAAAACCTTTAGCATTGCAATGCAAAAGTTACGTCTTAACAATAACCAATGTTTATCATTGCAATGATAAAGCAATAAAGTACTGAAAAACAACTTACAGACAAACCAACAAAAAAGGGCTGCTCCACTTTCATGGAACAACCCTCTTCGAAACGTTTATCGGTTCCTGCAGGCAGGCCAGCCGTTTATTCCTTTACAGGAGTATTGGCCAAAGTTGCAGTCAGGAAGTCATAGAATTTAGCAACTGTCGGTATCAGACATCTTTCTTCCGGAGTGTGAGGACACTGCAAAGTAGGTCCGAAAGAAATCATATCCAAACCCGGTACAGCAGCTCCGATGATACCGCATTCCAGACCGGCGTGAATAACTTTCACTGCAGGTTCCTTGCCAAACCGAGCTTTATAAGACTCTTTCATGGCATGCAGAATCGGAGAGTTTACATTAGGTTCCCATCCTGAATATGAACCTGAACGTACTACCTGCATTCCTGCCATTGAGAAGCAGCTTTCGATGGCTGTATTGCGGTAATCTTTCATCGAGTCGCGTGAGCTGCGGGTAAGCACTTTCACAGCTGCCTTGCCATTTGCGATGTCTACAATTGCCAGGTTGGAAGAAGTTTCTACTGTATCAGGGATAGTAGGTATGAAACGTTCTACACCGTTCGGGCATGCATAGATAGCGTCTACCAGATTGTCGCGGATTTCTTCCGGCACCATCATCTTAGGCAAATCTACACGTTCTGCCTTGAAGCTCAAACCGTCTTCGATGGTAGCAAATTCTTCTTTCCAGGTCTGCTCGCATTCCTGAACAAATTCCAGGACATCGTCTACTTCGGAAGCCGGAACTGTAATTACGACTTCACATTCGCGCGGAATGGCATTGCGCATGTTTCCACCTTCCCAAGATACCAGGCAGGCTTCGTCGTAAGCAATCACCTGATTCATGAAACGTGCCATCAGCTTGTTGGCATTGGCATGTCCCCAGCCAATCTGGATACCCGAGTGTCCGCCGCGCAATCCTTTCAGGGTTACTTTCAGGGCAACGTCTTCGGGGTCTGTTTCTTCTTCCTTGTATTCCAGTGTAGCTGTAAGGTCTTCGCCACCGGCACAACCGATGTAAAGTTCGCCTTCGTCTTCCGAGTCAAGATTCAAAAGGATGTCTCCTTCGATAGTTCCCGGTTTCAGACCGAATGCACCGTACATTCCGGTTTCTTCGTCCGAAGTAATCAAGGCTACCAGCGGACCGTGTACCAAGGTCTTGTCTTCCATAACGGCCATGATGGCTGCCACACCCATACCGTTGTCCGAGCCCAATGTAGTGCCTTTTGCCTTCACCCATTCACCGTCGATGTACGGCTGGATAGGGTCGTTCACGAAATCGTGTTCTGTCTCTTTATTTTTCTGGGGAACCATATCCATGTGCGCCTGCAGAATAACGGTCTTACGGTTTTCCATGCCTGCAGTAGCCGGTTTGCGATAGATTATATTGCCGGCCTCATCCTGAAAAGTTTCCACACCTGCAGATTTTCCGAATTCTAACAGGAAAGCCTGAATTTTTTCCAAGTGTCCGGAAGGACGAGGAACCTGAGTCAATGCATAAAAATGCTTCCACACATTCTGTGGGGCCAAAGATAAAATTTCACTCATAATCGTTTTTATTTTTTGTTAGTAAGAGGCAATGCCACTAATCCATATACTCCCAACAAAATTAATAGAAAACTTTGAATTCCATGCACTAACAGCGCAAATATTCCTGCCTCTTCCTTACTTATGCCGTACATCATCAACATGGTGATGATGGCAAAATGCCACGGACCGGCTCCGTTGGGAGTGGGAACAATCACCGCAATGGTGCCCGCTACAAACAGAACGAGTCCGGCACTCCATCCCAGTGAGGCCGTAAAGTGGAAGCAATAGAAGCAAAGATAGAAGTGAAAAAAGTAGCATACCCAGATGGCCAGTGTGTAAAAAAGAAACCAGCCTTTATGCTTGACACGGCGCAGCGATGAAACACCCAGCCAGATATTGTTCAGCGTATCTTTTATCTTTGTAAAAAACGACAGATGGCGCAGCAAATAAACCAACAGGATAATCGCTGCCGCAATGCAAAGCAGGGTTATATAGAAATTGGTAGACGAAAACAGTCCGGTGAGCGAAGCTACATTGGTGCCGGTCCGCTCGAAGAAAGAAGTGAATATGCCCAGCTGCATCAGGAGGGTAACCCCTGTAAGTAGCCCCACGCACAGCATATCAATCAGCCGCTCGGCCACTACGGTACCCAGTGACTTGGAAAACGAAACGCCATCGTATTTGGCCAGAATGCCGCAGCGTGAAACTTCTCCCAGACGGGGAAGCAGCAAATTGGCCGCATAGGATACGAAGATGGCATAGACGCTGTTGGAGCGCTTGGGGTTTTCGCCCAAAGGTTCCAGCGAAAGATTCCACCGCCAGCCCCTGAATACATGTCCCAATACGCCAAAAAGAAGTGATACCAGCATCCAGGTATAATTAAAGCCCGACTCAAAGACCTGAAGGGCAGCCGAAAAGTCAAAACCATGATACG
>Juniper_p2__coassemble_2922_pt1 | contig 8140 bp, 9 predicted proteins | sample Juniper_p2__metabat2_high_PE_003 | metagenome-assembled genome bin Juniper_p2 | reverse complement strand
ATTTTAAGATATTAAACAAAAGAAAAATAAATAAAGGGCCCCTAAAATTTTTCGTCTTTTACTTGCATATCTCGTAAACATGCTGCAAATTTGTAAACAAATGATAAAATAAAGAGCCGTTCAAACGACAATTTTTACTAAAATTTTTACTAATAAGCACGACTAACATCATGAAGTCACAAAAGAAAAACCACGTATGGCTGGTCAACGACCTTACTTACGAAGCCATACAGCAGAAGCTGGATCAGCTAATTCTGTACCTTGGCCGCTTTCGCCGGCTGACTGAGATCAGTAACCTCCATTTCAGTGAGGCAGTAGGAATCCACAAGAGTTGCCTTAACGTCCTGCGTCCGCGCACCCAGGTCGGCTCCATCATGAAGTATTTTTTCTCCGTCATCGAGATGAACGACATGCACCTGCACACCTCGCACATCCTGATGCTACTCTGGAAATGCCGCATGGAAAACAAAGAGCTGATCATCAAGGTAGTAGAGCCCGGCCAGCAACTGAAAGAGGACGAGTATCTACTGCTGGAGCAGAAGAAGAAAAAGAAAAAGTAGATTCCAGGAATCAGAGAGATTAAATTTTAAAAGTAAATCACTGTAAAAACGCAAAGAGACATGACCTATTATCCAGAGTCCCAGGAGGACGAACCCTTCCGTGTGCGGTGTTACCGCAAGTCAGAGCTAGCCATGCTCTATTTCCCCCAATACAGCGCCCATGCCGCCATGCAGCATCTGCGCCGCTGGATACTCCGCTGCACCGAGCTGCACGAGGCGCTGAAGAAAAGCGGTTACCGTGGCAACGGCACCCACTACTTTCTGCGCAGCGAAGTAGAACTTATCGTACGTTATCTGGGCGAACCCTGAACAGTCACAACACACATCAACAAGTCACAGTGCCCCTGCGGCCTTCCGTATCTTTGCATCGTCAAACCAATAAAACAAAAAAGCTATGTTGAAAAAAGCAATCCACTATTCGGTTGTCGCAAAAGTCAACCCGAAAGATTCGGAAGGAGACCCGTTGTATTACGCACAAGTCCAGTCGCGCGGCTCGGTATCGCTGAGCACCATTGCCCGCCGCATCCAGCAGACCTGTACGGTGACCCGCGCGGACATCATGGGCACGCTGGCCGCACTGGAGCAGGCCATCTGCGAAGGCCTGGCCAACGGCGAAATCATCCGCCTGGGCGAGTTGGGGTCGCTGCAGATGCTTATCCGCAGCAAGGGAGCCGACACGGAGAAAGACTACACCACGGACCTTATCCACCGTGTGTATCCGCTGTTCCGTCCCGGCGAAGGGCTGCAGGACATGCTCGACACGCTGACCTACGCACAGGTGGAGCCTAAGACAACGAAGGACAAGAAGCAGGCCTGACCACTGCCTCCTGCCCCGTCCGCGTAACGGTCCGGACACGGGCCGGGCAGGAGTAAAACCGGAAGCATCCGGACAAAGTAAAACACAACCCACAAAAGAAAAAAAAAGAAGATTATGAGTAACGCAATCACGTATTCGGTAGTAGCCCGCCAAAGTGTTCCGGGCAACCTTGAAAGTCCGCAGAAGTACCACGCACAGGCCCAGGCCCGCTGCGAGACCACGCTCGAAGAGATGGCCGCCAAGGTAGAAGAACGGTGCACGGTGACCTACGCCGACGCTGTGGCGGTGCTTACCGCACTGGAAGACCGCATCATCGAGGCGCTGCGCAACGGCGAGATTGTCCGTCTGGGCAAGCTGGGCAACCTGCAGGTGAGCGTAGGCTGCAAGTCGAGTATCACCAAAGAGGATTTCAACGAGAGTCTGCTGCGCAAGCCGCGAGTGATTTTCCGTCCGGGCAAGGCTTTGCGCGACACGGCCAAGACAGCCCGTTTCGAGAAGGTAGGCAAGCTGAAGACCGCAACGGATACAGCAGACGACGGTGGCGGCGCGCAGGCTGCCGCCGCAGAACCTGGAGGACAGGATACACCGGACCAACAGGTGTAAACTCCGACCGGGTTTGAAAAAATATAGATTCAATCTTTTCATTTATATTAATGGAAAATTTTTGCAAAATCTCAAGTTGTTCTTCGTGAGAAAAGCAATCTTGCCACGAAAGCAGTTCTCCGTGATGGAGAGCTGCTTTTTTTTTGAATTTCCGTTTATTCCAGCAGGACGAAGATACGGCAGCGCCGCCGTCCGTACCATTCCATTTTACGAACAGCCGGAAACCCAATTTCAACAGAAATGTAACCAAATAAAAGTGAGGAAATTAGGCCATATAGAAAAAAAATCTTAATTTTGCATCCGTAAAGTGAATCATTGCGGCAATGCCTCCATTTCCCCTTTCCGACAGGGCAGAATGGGACGGGCAGCCGCGAAGCGTACCCATAACCCAAGTTTAACCCATTAAATACAGCCTATGACAATAGCCGTAGACTTCGATGGCACCATCGTGGAGCACCGCTACCCGGCTATCGGAAAAGAGATTCCGTTTGCCATCGAAACCCTGAAACAGTTGCAGCGCGACCGTCACCGCCTTATCCTGTGGACCGTGCGCGAAGGCCGCCTGCTGGACGAAGCCGTAGCCTTCTGCCGCGAGCGTGGGCTGGAGTTTTACGCCGTAAACCGCGACTATCCCGAAGAGGAAGCCGGACGCAACAACCACTATTCCCGCAAGCTGAAAGCCGACCTGTTTATTGACGACCGCAACCTGGGCGGACTGCCCGACTGGGGGACTATCTATCGCATGGTGAGCGAGAAACTGAACTACGAAACCCTGCTGCAAGCAGAAGAAGGAGCGCAGCGACCCGCCAAAAAAGGTTTTCTCAGCCGTCTGCTGGGGTAACCTGCTATCTTAAAGTAAATTATCGAAAATGAAAAAGCTATATCTATTATTCTTCCTGCTGCCGCTCGTGCTTACGGGATGCAGCTCTTACCAAAAGTCGCTCTATCTGCAGAACGACGCAGTGATTAACCAGAGTACTCAGGGACAGTTGTACGATTTCCGGATTATGCCCAAGGATATACTTACCATTTTGGTAAGCACTACCGACCCGGCAGCTTCGGCACCGTTTTACAGAAAGCTGGGACAGGATAAAGAAACGACAAGCAGCAGTACAGTAGGTATGCAAAATCTGGATTTATTGGGTTATCTGGTAGACAACAACGGAGAAATCGACTTCCCTGTATTGGGAAAAATTCAAGTAATAGGGCTGACTACCCGTGAATGTGAGGCCCTGTTGCGAGAAAAACTGAAACCCTATCTGAAGGAAACCCCGCTGGTAACCGTCAGCAGTTCCAACTATAAATTTAGTGTATTGGGTGAAGTCAATGCTCCAGGTACCTATACCGTACAGGACGAAAAAGTCACCATCTTCGAAGCCATTGCCCAAGCGGGCGATATGACCCTCTTTTCCATTCGTGACGATGTACAGTTGCTGCGCGAAGACAGCGAAGGCCGCCGCCAAGTTATCCATCTGAATCTGAACGATGCCAATATCACACAGAGCCCCTACTTCTATCTGCAGCAGAACGATGTAATTTACGTGAAACCCACCAAGGCCAAGGTACGCACCAATACCTTCAACAGCAATGCCTCTATGTGGATAACCATTCTGAGTGTGCTTACTTCTGTCACCTCACTGGTACTCGCACTTACCAAATAATCTATTCTAACCGTAAAACAGACTGAATTCATGAACGAACAATATACAAATCTTCTCGAAGAAGACGAAAAACCCGTTGACTATAAGGCACTGGTTTTTGAATACCTGATACACTGGCCCTATATTCTGGCTTTCCTGATACTGAGCTTGGCTGGTTGCTATGTATACCTGCGCTATCAGGCCCCCGTATACAATGTGAATGCCACCGTACTGATTAAGCAGGATGACAAGAAAAGCGCTGTAAACTCTCCACTCGGCACCATACAAGATTTCGGTATGCTGAGCATGGCCAGCAATTTCGACAATGAAATGGAAATACTGCAGAGCCGCACCCTGCTGAAAAAGGTCGTGAATCAACTGAACCTCTATATCAATTACAGCCAAAAAAACAGCTTCGGCTATGCCACTTCCCTCTACAAAAGTACCCCTGTACAGGTATGGATGGCCCCCGAAGAAGCCGACCGTCTGCAAGCTCCCATGCAACTGGAAATCGGCTATACTCCCAACGGACAAACAGCCGTAACGGCAACCTATACCCAAAACGGTGCGGAAGACAAGGTATCGAAGAGTTTTGACAAACTGCCCGCCGTACTGGTCACTCCCGTAGGTACCCTGAGCCTGACACTGGCGACCGACAGCACCTTGCTGCAACAGCCACTGACCTATCAGGCAACGGTCACCTCCCCTACCGGAACCGCAGCTGGATGCCGTGCCAAGTTGAGCGCAGCTCCTACCAGCAACAGCACTACCATCGTACGGCTGAACTATAACGACGGCAATATCCGCCGTGGACAGGATTTTCTGAACACACTGGTGGCCCTCTATAACAGCGATGCCAATGACGACAAGAACGAAGTGGCCAGCCGTACCGCCGATTTTATCAATTCACGCATTGATATTATCAACCGTGAGCTAGGTACTACCGAGCAGGAACTGGCCGACTATAAACAGCAGGCAGGCTTGACCGATTTAAGTACCGATGCCAGCATGGCCCTGCAGAGCAGCAGCCAGTATGACCAGAAACGCGCTGAAAATACCACCCAAATCCGTCTGGTAGAATTCCTGCGTCAGTATATCGAAACTCCGGCCAATCAGTACGAAGTTATCCCGGCCAATATCGGGCTAAGCGACAACGGCTTGGTCACTCTGATTGCCCAATACAACGAAATGCTGATTGAACGCAAGCGGTTGCTGCGCACCTCGAACGAGAACAACCCCGTAATTATTAATCTGGATACCTCCATTGCCGCTACCCGCAACAGCGTGTTGAGCAGCGTGGCCAGCGTAGAAAAAGGACTGCAAATCACCCGTAACAACCTGAATGCCGAAGCCCGCAAATACGAAACCCGTATCAGCAATGCGCCCAAACAAGAAAAGGAACTTATCAGCATCAGCCGCCAGCAGGAAATCAAAGCCAACCTCTACCTGATGCTACTGCAGAAGCGTGAAGAAAATGCCATTACACTGGCTGCTACCGCCAATAACGGTCGCATTATCGAAGAACCGATGTTTGGAGGACAGGTCGCCCCTAACGGAAAACAGTTCTACCTAATTGCGTTGGTACTCGGACTGGCTATCCCTGTAGGCGGTATCTTCCTGATACGCCTGTTGCGCTATAAGATAGAAGGCCGTGCCGATGTGGAACATATTACTGACATTACCATTATCGGTGATATTCCTCAAATCGAGCACAATGAACACGAAGGAATCGTGGTACGTGAAAATGAAAACGGCCTGATGGAAGAAATCTACCGCAGCGTACGCACCAACTTGCAATATATGTTACGGGATGGACAGAAAGTAATTCTCTTCACCTCTACCACCAGCGGTGAAGGCAAGAGTTTTACAGCCAGCAATCTAGCCGTAAGTTTTGCCTTTATGGGCAAAAAAACCTTGACTGTAGGAATGGATATCCGCAAACCCGGTCTGAACAAAATATTCGATATTTCCCGCAAGGGAGAAGGTATTACCCGCTATCTGGCTCATCCGGAAGATACCGATATCTTGAGCCTGTGCCAGCCTTCCAGCCTATCGCCCAACCTCTACATTCTGCCCGGCGGCGTAGTTCCACCGAATCCTACAGAACTGGTAGCCCGGGAATCATTGGATCAGGCAATGACTATTCTGCGCGAGCATTTCGACTATATCATTCTTGATACGGCTCCCATCGGTATTGTAACCGATACCCAGCTGATTGCCCGTGTAGCCGATGTCAGCGTATACGTATGCCGTGCCGACTATACCCATAAGAGCGACTTTGCCTATATCAATGAGTTGAAACGTGAAAACAAGTTACCGAATCTGTGTACGCTGATTAACGGCATTGATATGAACAAGCGTCGCAATGGCTATTACTATGGCTATGGCAAGTACGGCAAATACGGTAAGTACGGCTATGGCAAGAAATACGGCTACGGTTATGGCTATGGCTACGGGAAAAATTAATTTTCAATACACAAACTCAATACCTTATGAAAGGAATCGTTTTAGCCGGTGGTAGCGGCACCCGTCTCTACCCCATCACTAAGGGCGTAAGCAAACAGCTGCTCCCCGTGTTCGACAAACCGATGATTTATTACCCCATCTCGGTACTGATGCTCGCCGGTATCCGTGAGATACTGATTATCTCTACGCCACATGATTTGCCCGGTTTCCAACGCCTGTTGGGTGACGGCAGTGATTTTGGTGTCCGCTTTGCCTATGCAGAACAACCCTCGCCCGACGGACTGGCACAAGCCTTCTTGATTGGCAAGGAGTTTATCGGCAACGATTCCGTATGCCTGGTATTGGGCGACAATATCTTTCAGGGCAACGGTTTCAGCAGCCTGCTTCGTGAAGCTGTCCGTACTGCCGAAAGCGAAAACAAAGCCACCGTATTCGGCTACTGGGTAAACGACCCGGAGCGTTATGGCGTAGCCGAATTTGATGCAGCAGGCAACTGCCTGAGCATTGAGGAAAAGCCGACACAACCCAAATCCAACTATGCCGTAGTCGGTCTCTACTTCTACCCCAACAAGGTCGTATCCGTAGCCGAAACCATTCGTCCGTCTGCCCGTGGCGAACTGGAAATTACCAGTGTCAACCAGCGTTTTCTGGAAGACGGAGAATTAAAAGTACAGACCTTGGGACGCGGCTTTGCCTGGCTGGATACCGGTACGCACGACTCACTGGCAGAAGCTTCTACCTATATCGAGGTACTGGAAAAACGACAAGGCCTGAAAGTAGCCTGTCTGGAAGGAATAGCCTACCGAAAGGGCTGGATTACCGCCGACAAGTTGCGTGAACTGGCACAGCCGATGCTGAAAAACCAGTACGGGCAGTACCTGTTGCAGGTAATTGACGAACTAGAACGTACCCATAAATTTATCTAACAAAAACTATTTATGAATCAACTTTTTACTCGCAATATTCTGATTACCGGCGGAGCCGGCTTTATCGGCAGCCATGTGGTTCGCCTGTTTGTCAACAAATATCCCGATTATCGCATTATCAATCTGGACAAGCTGACCTATGCCGGCAATCTGGCCAACCTGAAAGATATAGAAGACAAAGCTAACTATACCTTTGTAAAAGCAGATATCTGCGATTACGACAAGATGCAGGAACTGATGCAACAATACCATATCGACGGTATTATCCATCTGGCCGCCGAAAGTCATGTAGACCGCAGCATCAAAGACCCGTTTACCTTTGCCCGTACCAATGTAATGGGAACCTTATCCTTGTTACAGGCAGCCAAAGTCTATTGGGAAAGCTTGCCTGAACGCTACGAAGGCAAACGTTTTTATCACATTTCTACCGATGAAGTGTACGGCGCCCTGGAGATGACACACCCAGAAGGTATTGAACCACCGTTCACTACTACCGCTTCATCTTCCGAACATCATCTGGCCTACGGTAATGACTTCTTCTACGAAGATACCAAATACAATCCGCATAGCCCCTACTCTGCCAGCAAGGCGAGCAGCGACCATTTTGTACGTGCCTTCCACGATACTTACGGCATGCCTACCATTGTGACCAACTGTTCCAATAACTACGGACCTTACCAGTTTCCAGAAAAACTAATCCCATTGTTTATTAACAACATTCGTCATCGCAAACCCCTACCCGTATACGGTAAAGGTGAGAATGTACGCGACTGGCTGTATGTAGAAGACCATGCCCGTGCCATAGATGTGATTTTCCATAAAGGTAAAATTGCAGAGACATATAATATCGGAGGATTTAACGAATGGAAGAACATTGATATTATCAAAGTTGTAATCAATACCGTAGACCGCTTATTAGGGCGACAAGAAGGCGAAGATATGAACCTGATTACTTATGTAACCGACCGCTTAGGACATGATATGCGCTATGCTATCGATTCAACAAAACTTCAGAAAGAATTAGGATGGGAACCTAGCCTGCAGTTTGAAGAAGGTATTGAAAAGACCGTTCGCTGGTATTTGGATAATCAGGACTGGATGGATAATGTAACTTCAGGAGATTATCAG
>Juniper_p2__coassemble_1786_pt1 | contig 15323 bp, 9 predicted proteins | sample Juniper_p2__metabat2_high_PE_003 | metagenome-assembled genome bin Juniper_p2 | reverse complement strand
GCGTCCATGATAACCATTTTTGCAATAAGGTCTATGCAAGTGTTACCTGTTACCTGCTTGACAGTTGTGCATAAATGAGCTTGAGATATATTCATGGCATGAGCATACCATGACACGCTTCTTGTCTTCGTATAATTCTGTGTGACTAGTTGCATGAAATTTCGGCTTATCTGTTCGCTCTTGGATATGCTGGCAGGTCTGTTGGAATGTTCCTGATAGATAGCAGACATCATAGCATGAATGTTATGATAAAATAAAGGTGAAATGTTTTTTCGTTTTTGCTCATCGAAAAAGCAATATACCTTAATCAGAAAATTAAATAAGTCTTCCACTAAAGATGCTCCTTCTGGCGAAAGATGGACTAGTGGATGGCCGATTGTGAAAAACATTGTTTTTACAATTTCCTTGGTGGGAGTAGCCTTTTCTATAAATAAAGAAGAAAATCCTCCAAAATAGATTTTGATATCTCCATCTACTTTATGGATTTGGAAGATGCTGCCCGGCATGATGGTCATAAAATCGTTGGCTTTGACAGTTATTCTGTTCAGGTTGACTGACGCTTCAATTTCACCTCCCTTACACAATACAAATATTTCCGATTTTAACCGGCATGGGAAATTAGTATAAAGTTGCAGCAGATTCTTGCTGATATCTGTTCCTACCATCCATTCTTCGGGTAGTTCAAGGTGTGGCAATTCTTTTTCCATCATTAAGTATTGGTTTGTTTAGGTTTATAGAAACAAAGGTAATGATTATAAAAATATGAATGTATATAAAATACAAGAAAATTCTATAGAATCAGGTACTTATGAAGGAAATGTCAGTATGTTAAAAAGCAGGAATATAAAAAATAGGACATAAATAAAAAAAATAGACCTTGTGAGGATTTGAGATTAGTTGTTATTTTGCGACGTATTTTTATAATTAAAATGAGATTATTATTTTTTGGATATGAATAGACTTAAATTTTTGTTTTTTACATTGATGGTTGTCGTATTGGCATCTTGTTCTCGAGATGAAAATACACCTTCGGCCAATGAAGGATACATCGACATCCAATTGACTGCTAGCGGTGAAATGCAAGAAGTTGCTTCGCGTGCGGAAGAAAGCGGTGTTCCCGAGGCGGGAGATTTTTCTTTAACTATTAAAAACGCGGATGGCGAGACAATTGGTTCGTGGGAAAAATTTAGTGAATATGATGCGTCTACAGTGGTTTCGGTAGGTGAATATACTGTTTCTGCTTCATATGGTGATGCTACAGCGGAAGGATTCGACGGATTGAGCTATGCAGGAAGTTCTAGTGCTAATGTTACAGAAGGAGAAACTACTGAAGTCTCTGTGCAATGTACTATTAATAAAGCACGGGTAAGTATAGCATATACAGATGCTTTCAAGCAATATTTTTCAGCTTACAGTGCATCTGTTACTTCGTCTCATAGCAATAAGGTGAGCTTTGCAGCAGACGAAACACGTGCAGCTTACTTTGTTCCGGGAAATTTGGATGTATATCTGGATGTGACTCGTCCGGGTGCATCTGAAAAGACAACTTTGAAAGTTAAAACTCTGGCAGCAGAAGTAAAACATGAATATCGTTTGACGATGGATGTGGATGCCGGTACATCTACTCTGAAAATTACTTTTAACGATGATCCTGAAAATACTCAGAATGTAGAGTTTGATGTTTCTGATGAAGCTCTGAATGCAGCCCCTCCTGTATTTATGGCGAATGGATTTACTTCGGAAAGTGCTATTGAAGTAGTAGAAGGTGGAAGTGTGGAAGGTGTATTGCAGGCTTACCTGAATGCTTCTTCTGGAATTGCTTCTTGTACGCTGGCTACAAATTCTGCTGCATTGAAGGCTTTGGGATGGCCTGAGTCGGTCGATTTGGTGGAAATGACAGCAGAGCAGAAACAGAAAATGACTGATTTGGGACTTATTGTAAAAGGTTTGGGTGATAACCTTGATAAGATAGCAATTGTGGAATTTCAGAATGTAGCTCCTAATTTGTATTGCACTGGTGAAGGCAACGAGGATCATACTTTTACATTGACTGCAACTGATAAATTCGGAAAAGTGACGGAAACTCCAGTGGTATTGAAAATTACGAGCCGTAATAATGGTTTTGCTGTGAATTTGCCTGAAAGTGTTCCGTACGGAAGCAGCACAATGTCATTTACTATGACTTTGGAAGGTGATGCTTCGAAGGTGAAATTTTACTATTTTGCTTTTGGTGCTCTTCAGCAGTTTGCTGCAGAAAATGTTTCAATATCAAGCGAGGGCACTACGCATAATGTAACTTTAACTTATCCAGACCCTTTGATTGATACCGAGGCTGGAGTTCAGTTTAAAGCTGAATATGCTTTTAAAACTATTGAAAAGACTGTTAAAGTAGATGAACCAGCATTGACGTTGTCTTTGAAGAATGGTGATGCGGATGTATGGGCTACCAAAGCTTATGTAAAGGTAGAGGCATCAGCAAAATCGCGTGCATCTCGTACTATCTCTTCTTCTACTGTAGAAATTCAATACAAAGATGGTGAGGAATGGAAAGCATGGCCTAATCAGTCATATGATAACGAAAAAGGTTTATTCCTTTTAACAGGTATGGGAGAAAGTGCAACTGAAACAAATGGAGTTGCTTATACATTGCGGGCTGCTTATAAGCGTGGTGGAGAAGCGGTGGCTTATTCTGGAGAATTGGGAATTACTACTGAGGCGAAGGCACAGGTTGGTAATCGGGGATTTGAAGAATGGCATAGTGAAATATATAAGTTTACAGCAAGTTTAATAGGAACAAAGGAACGGGAGTGGTACTTGCCGTGGAATACTGATGAAAGTAATATTTGGTGGGCTATAAATAGTAAAAAAACAATGCTTTCTGAATGTACTAACTGGAATTTTAATTATAAAGTATTTCCAACTGTTTCGTGGTCCTCTTCTTCTAAGATTGAAGGGGGGAAATCAATTCAAATAGCAACTGTAGCAACAGGTGCTTGGGCTATACCTAGTGGTGGCTCGGTTACACCTCATGCTGGTGAAATATGGATTGGTACTGCAGATGATGGTGGTAATCATTCTTCCGACGGCCATACTTTTACGAGTAGACCTAGTTCTATCTCATTTTGGTATCAATATGTTCCTGTTAATTCAGAAAATTTTTATATGAAAGTTGAGTTGAAAGCTGGGGATGGTACTATATTGGCTGTTAATGAAATTTCAGATGGTGTTGCAGAGTCGAGTGGAAAAGTTGTTACATTGCCATTTGCCTATGTAGCGAATGATAAAAAGGTTTCATCAATTAATATGATATTTAAGTCTTCAACTAAAGCAACTCCTTCATACAATAAAGGGGTAACAATGGAGATAGCAGGAAAAGAACAGACTTCTCATATTGGAAGTGTATTAAGAATTGATGATATTGTTTTAAATTACGAATAAAAAAATATAAATATGAAGAATATATTTTTAATCTGTTTGACACTAATGACACTGCTTTTTATGTTTAGCGCATGCCACAGTGAAAAAATGGAATCAGATAGTACCGATGTAACAGGTCTGGTTAACCTTGAATCTTTGAAGATGGAGGTTGATTTAAAGCTTGATACAATATATCCTAAGTCACGAGCAGGAGTTGATGTAAGTGGATTTCTGATAGCTATTAACAATAAAGAAGGAGTACAGGTAGAACAATATACGTATAGTGAGATGCCTGAAATTATTTCTTTGCCTGTAGGAAATTATACGATTATTGCATCTTCTGCTTCAGAAGCAACAAATGGTTTTGATGCTCCTTTTTATAAAGGCTCTACAACTTTTGCTGTAGAAGAAAATAAACTGACAGAGGTTAATTCGTTGACCTGTACATTGGCTAATGTTATGAATTCTGTGGAATATGCCGAAGATCTTCGTGCTTTGATGAGTGATGATGTGGTTACTACAATTAAGATAGGGACAAATTCTTTGGATATTCCGGTTGCAGAAACTCGTAAGGCATATCTTGTTGCGCCAGCTTCTACTGGAGTGATGGAAATAACCTTAAAAGGAACTATTGACGGTGAAGCTGTAAATGTATCTGAAAGAGTGGAAAATGTAAAAGCTGGGCAATATAATATTATTAAGTTTAAACTTTCTCCGGTTGATGATGAGGATAACAAAGTAGGTGGAAGTGCCGCTATTAATATTAATATAGATTCTTCTATGACTTCTTCTGATGAAACAGTTGGAGTAAATCCGGGAGAAGAACCGGGTATTGATGATTTTCCGACGGATGGTGGTGAAGGACCTGGAGATGGAGAAGGTGGTGATGAAACAGAGCAGAATAAGCCGACAATTGAAGGAACTAGTTTTAATGGTGCCAAATTTGATATTGCAAAAGATGTATTGGAAGTTCCAATTTCAATTAAAGATCCTATGGAGTTACAGGTTACTTTGTTTGCTCCCAATAAAATAGCTCATGTTTATGTTACTATTGATTCGGAAACTTTGACGGAAGAGCTATTGACAACTGTAAATTTAGCCAAAAGCTTTGATTTAGCAGAACCCGGAGAATTGAAAGGAGGATTGGAAAGCTTAAAATTTCCGACAGAGTCTGATGTTATAGGAAAGGAAGAACTTCCTTTTAATATTACTCAATTTACTTCTTTATTGGGCCTTTATGGAGCTGCTAATCATAATTTTATAATACAAGTAGTGGATCAAAAAGGGCTAGAAGTAACACAAACATTAAAAATTAAAAGTGTAGAATAATGAAAATAACTAATTACTATATAGCAACAGCTCTTACTTGTATTTCATTTTGCATGGGAGCTTGTAAAGAGGACAGAGACTTAGCAGGGGAGGATGGTAGTTTGCAGTTATCTGTCGGGATGTCTGACAAAATAAATATTGCTTCTCGTACTTTAAGTTCAGAAGAACAAACTCAGTTGAAAGATGAATGTAAAATTCGGATTTACAGTGAGAAAGCATTGGTTCGGAAGTACGAAGGAACAGACAATGTACCAGCTAGTATTCCGTTGATGAGTGGTTCTTATTCGGTACGGGTTACAGCAGGAGATTCGGTTGCAGCATCTTTCGAACAGCGTTTCTTTGAAGGAAAAAAGGATTTTGTAATTGCAAAAGGTGAGAGCAGTGAGGTAGAGGTGGCATGTGCAATTGCTAATACTGTAGTTGCTTTTACTTGGGATGAATCTCTGCAAGAAGTCTTTAAGGGGGATTGCCAGGTTACAGTTACTTCTGCAACCGGTGAACTGGTCTATTCATCAACAAATGCTGATGCAAAGGGCTATTTTAATCTGCCTGCAGACAATAGAAAACTAACTTGTAAGTTTACGGCAACAAAATTGAACGATGGAGGTACATATGAATTGGTGAAGGAGTTGACAGATGTGCAAGCCGCTACACTGTATAATCTTACGTGGAAGTATGCCTCGGTTGAGCAGGGAGCAACAGGAGGAGCGTTAGTTGCATTGGATGTTAACGAAGAACCTTTGTCTGAGGAGTCTACTACCATTACTATTAAGCAGCGTCCTGTAGTATTGTTAAAGGATGCTGAAAATAAAGAGTACGATTTGGCACAACCGATGTATGTGGAAACCAATACGAGTGCTGCGTATTATTTAGTAGTATCGACTTCCTCGCCATTGAAGAGTGCAGTGTTGCAGAATGATAAATTTACAGAATTCGGACTTCCTGTAAACAGTATGGATTTGATGAATTTGGGAGGACAAGATGCTACAATAGAGGCAGCTGGTATTTCATTGATCGCTCCACAGAGTGCGATGCTGACTGGAGGAACTTGGAAAATATTGTTTTCTGCTGATTTGGTTGCTAAGATGACAGCGCAGGAAGGTCGGATAGTAACAAAACTTACTGCGATTGATGACAATAATAAACAGCGTGAAGTAACTTGGAATTTGGTCGCTTCGAATGCTACAGTGGTGACAACAGAGGCTATTCCTTATGAAATATGGGCTTCAAAAGCTACGTTGCATGGAAAAGTAACCGGTACGTTGGCTGCCACACCTAAGTTTCAGTATCGTGTGAAAAGTTCTGGTGCTTCATGGACAACAGTGGATGCTGATTTAGCAGAATCAACATTCAGTAAGGAAATCACTGGATTAACTCCAGGAACAATCTATGAGTATCAGGCTATGGATGGAACACAGGCTTCTTCTGTTACTTGTGAGTTTACTACTGAGGCAGCTTTCCAGCCCGAAAATGCCGGATTTGAATTTATTTCTGGAAGTAAGCCCACTTTGATATATGGGGATAAACAGCAAATGTGGTGGGATACTGGTAACCATGGATCTTCAACTGCAAATGGTCCAGATGTAACTGTTGCTGATAAAACGGTTAAACATTCTGGAAATCAATCAGTACTTTTATCATCTAAAGTTGCAGGAGTACCTGGACTCTTTACCAAGTTCGCTGCTGGTAATTTGTTTGTCGGAGATTATTTAAGAACAGATGGTACCGATGGTGTCTTGGGATGGGGACGTCCTTGTTATAGTCGTCCTACTGCATTACGAGTATGGGTCCGTTATGAACCAGGAACTGTAAATCAGGGAAGTGGAAAAAAAATTACTAAAGGTGAGACCGATAAAGGCATTATATATATAGCTGTAGGTGATTGGAGTGGTCAGGAGGATAAGGGACAAAAATGGCCGTTTATTGTGAAAACAAAAGATGCTTCCAGTTTGTTTAGTGCCCAAAAAGGAACTTACTCTGGTGATGGTATCATAGGTTATGGTGAAAAAACTTTTGATGAAGCTTATAATGATGGAGAAAATCTGAAAGAATTAATTATAAATTTAGATTATGATAATTTCGGAGGATATCAACGAAAACCAACTTCCATTATTATTGTAGCTTCTTCTAGTAAGTTTGGTGATTATTTTGAAGGTAGTGATACCAGTAAAATGTGGCTTGACGATATGGAATTGATTTATGAATAAACTTCTAGCCAGTAAATTTGTGAAAAAACTTATATATTTATTATTTTTTGTGTGTTGCGCCTTTGGGGCGCACGCGCAAAATTCTCAACAGAAACTTCCGCCTAAAGTTTTTGTCCCCAAGGGACAATGGATAGCTGGAAGTTCAGTTTCGTATTCGGAGCATACCGAAAACAACTATGACTTCTTAGTAGTAGAAAAAATTAATGCAGATGGATTTTCATTTAAAGTGAGTCCGATGTTTGCTTATGCACTGAAAGATAATATGGCATTGGGGGGACGCTTTAAATATAGCCGTACATTGGTACGTATGGATGAAACTCAGCTTAATTTGGATGATGAAAATCAGTTTGATATAAGCAATATCTACCAGTTAAAGCATTCTTATTCTGCTATGGCCATTTTTCGTAACTATATTCCTTTGGGAGATAGTAAACGTTTTGCTTTGTTTAGTGAAACACAGTTGGAAGTTGGCGGTAGTCAGTCCAAAGTTTCCAACGGAAAAGGAGAAGCCTTGACGGGGACTTATTCTACTTCTACCGATTTGGGGTTTGGAGTTGCTCCAGGTATGGTGGCGTTTATAAATAATTATACAGCTGTTGAAGTAAGTGTGGGTGTATTGGGGGTAAACTTCAGTAAAAAGCATCAAATTACTAATCAGGTAGAGACTGGTCAACAATCGTCAGCTACGGCTAATTTTAAAATCAATTTATTTTCTATTGGATTGGGTATAGCATTTTATTTGTAAGCATGAAGAAATTTTTATCAATTTGTTTTATTCTACTCTCCTGTTTGGGATGTTTGCAAGTAAAAGCTCAAACAGTAGATTCGGTATCCGTAATGCAAGGAGACTCAACAGTCAGATATAAATTCGTTGTTGTTCATGATACGGTTTATGTCCCGATACCGGAAGCAAAAATGCCGGTTGATTCTTCGCGGATTATTTTTGAGAAGCCTGTAGGAAGGTATGATCGTGGTATTACTAATTTTCGCTTCATTCCTAAGCATAAATGGATTGGTGGTATAACTGTTTCAGTATTTAATTTTGAAACTGATAACAGCCGCTTGCTGTTTTCATTGTTGAAGGATATAGATTTTAATTTGCGGGCTATGTCTTTTCATCCTTTTGTGGGATACGCCGTGAAGGATAACATGGTTTTGGGTTTAAAGTTTGGTTATTCGCGTATATCGGGAGGTATCGGTAATCTGGCTTTGAATGTAGAGGATTTGGATATTTCATTGAAAGATATTAAGTATACAGACGATTCTTATTCATTTAGTGTTTTTCATCGTTCGTATATCGGACTGGATGGGAAAGGACTATTCGGACTGTTTAACGAAACTACTTTGGGATACAATACGGGGTCCAGTCGATTTTCCAGAGGTGCGGATGATACATTAAAGTATACTGATTCAACTATTAATCAGTTGCATGTTGGCATTAATCCGGGTATTGCTATCTTTATTATGCCTAATGTTGGGGCTGAAGTGTCGTTTGGTGTAGCCGGTTTTACTTATAATTGGGAAAAACAGAAGAAAAGTACTGGTGAAACGGGAAAGCGTACCAACAGTGGTGCGAACTTTAAAATCAATTTGTTTAATATAAATATAGGTATTACTGTTTGCATCTGATGATTATGAAACGATTAAAGTATATTCTATGTGCAGTGTTGTTTTTATTGACTGCGTGTATTGAGAATGATTTTCCTTATCCTACGGTGAAGCTGTATATTACGGGGCTCACGGTAGATGGACAAGTGGGAACGGCTGTTATTTCGAATGATGAAAGGCTGGTTACAATAGAATTGGCCGACAGTGTCAACTTGAAGAAGGTTCATATTTTAAGTTTGGATGTAACGGAGGGAGGAACAGCTTCGGTTCCAGTCGATACTGTAGTTGACTTGTCTAATCCTATTCAAGTAACTCTTTCGATGTATCAGGATTATGTGTGGACAATAAAGGCTAACCAGACTATAGAGCGTATTTTTGCTGTAGATGGACAGATTGGACAGGCGTATTTTTATCCGGATATAAAAGAGGCTTCCATAAGTGTGCCACGTGATAAGGGATTGGATGAGATTGTGGTAAACGAACTGAAACTGGGGCCTACAGGTGCTACTTATAATGGTGTTGCAGGTATTCCGGAACTTCAGTGGGAAAAGACTCGAAACTATGCTTATAGTAAAGTCCAGGTGAAGTACAGTGATTTTGTGGATGAAGAATGGACTTTATATGTAAACTTATCGGAGGTAAAGGTTGGAGTTTCGTCTGTTGATTCTTGGACAAAGGTAGCTTGGATTCATGGTTTTGGCTTAGAAGGTCAGGAAAATGGCTGTGAATATAAAAAGGATGGAACTGAGGAATGGATTAAAGTTGATGCTTCTGAAATTACACATGATAAAGGTAATTTTGTAGCTCGTCTGATTCATTTGGCACCAAATACAACTTATGTTTGTAGGGCATATTCTGGTTCTGAATATGGGGCTGAACAGCGTTTTACAACTAATGCTGAAGCAGTATTGCCTAATGCAGGCTTTGAAGAGTGGTATCAGGATGGAAAAGTTATTTGTCCATGGAAAGAGGGAGATGTTTCTTTCTGGGATACAGGAAACTGGGGAAGTACTACACTTTCTGCTAATGATAATATTACAAAATCTTCAACTGATGTATGGAGTGGAGCTGCCTCAGGAAGTTTCGCTGCTGTTTTGGGATCGAAGTTTGTAGGAATTGGTTCAATTGGAAAGTTTGCGGCAGGTAATTTATTTGTCGGTGAGTATAGGGCAACTGATGGTACTAATGGTATATTAGGGTTTGGACGTGAGTTTACGGCAAGGCCAACCAAACTTAAGGGACATTTTAAATATACTACAGCTGCTATAGCTTATACAGATGCAGCTCATGCTGATTTGATGGGAAAACCGGATACTTGTATTGTATGGATTGCTTTAGGGGATTGGAATGAGCCTGTGGAAATTCGTACAAATCCGAAGAATTCGAAATTCTTTGATAAAAATGACCCTAACATAATAGCATATGGTGAGATGAATTGTGGTGAAATGGTGACAGCATATCGTGATTTTGAGATAGAGCTGGATTATCGTTCCACAAGTAGAATTCCTAAGTATTTGTTGATTGTTTGTTCGGCCAGTAAGTATGGCGATTATTTTACAGGAGGGCCGGGAGCTACTATGTGGGTTGACGATTTCAGTTTTGAGTATGATTATGAATAGTATGTAAACAAAAAACCAGCCAATCGGCTGGTTTTTTTATTAAGGGAATATACTGTAAGTATTATACAATACCTTGCGCCATCATTGCTTTAGCAACTTTCATGAAACCTGCAACGTTTGCACCTTTCACATAGTTGATATAACCGTCAGGTTCAGTACCATACTGAACGCAAGCTTCGTGAATGTTTTTCATGATGCTCTTCAATTTTTCGTCTACTTCTTCTTCACTCCAACTCAGTTTGATAGCATTCTGAGTCATTTCAAGACCTGATACAGACACACCACCTGCATTGGCAGCTTTACCTGGGGCATACAGAATCTTAGCTTCCTGGAATACGCGGATTGCTTCTGGAGTAGAAGGCATATTTGCACCTTCGGATACGGCAAATACACCGTTGGCAATCAGTGCACGAGCATCGTCGCCGTTGATTTCGTTCTGAGTAGCAGACGGAAGTGCAATATCAGCTTTTTCGTTCCAAGGGCGAGCTCCTGCTACATATTTGCAACCGTAAGTTTCGGCATATTCACGGATACGTCCGCGGTACAGATTTTTCAGTTCCATAATGTAGTCGAGTTTAGCACGGTCGATACCATCGGGATCGTAGATGTATCCGTCTGAATCGGACATGGTAACTACTTTTGCCCCTAACTGGATAAGTTTTTCAACTGTATATTGGGCTACGTTTCCAGAACCAGACACCAGGCAAGTCTTTCCTGCGATGTCGATATTTCTGGTTTTCAGCATTTCCTGCAAGAAATAGATGTTACCGTAACCTGTAGCTTCCGGGCGAATAAGTGAACCGCCGAATTCACGTCCTTTTCCGGTAAATACGCCTGAGAATTCGTGGCTGAGTTTTTTATACATACCGAACATGAAGCCTACTTCGCGACCACCTACACCAATATCACCGGCCGGAACATCGGTTTCTGGACCGATATGGCGCCATAGCTCGAGCAGGAATGCCTGGCAGAAACGCATTACTTCCGCATTTGATTTTCCGCGTGGAGAGAAATCGGAACCACCTTTACCGCCACCCATCGGCAGGGTTGTCAGCGCATTTTTGAAAGTCTGCTCGAAAGCAAGGAATTTCAAAATACCCAGATTAACTGAACTGTGGAAACGGATACCGCCTTTGTAAGGACCGATGGCATTGTTGTGCTGAACACGATAACCCATGTTAGTGCGGATATTGCCTTTATCGTCCATCCATGTCACACGGAATTGATACACACGGTCTGGAATACATAAACGTTCAATCAAGTTGGCTTTGTCGAATTCAGGGTGTTTGTTGTATTCCTCTTCAATTGTTCCTAACACTTCTTCTACTGCCTGATGGTACTCAGGTTCATTGGGAAATCTTCTCTTTAAATCTTCCAGTACTTGTGATGCGTTCATAGTTTTATTTGTTTATTGAATTTAATGTCATTGTTTTGTTTGTTTCTGTGACAAAAGTATGTTTTTATATTTATTTATACAACAAATTATAAAGAAAAATGTAATAAAAATATCATTTTAATCAAAATGATACAAAAATATATCTTTTACCTGTCTTTTTTGTTACTTTTGATTGCTTTTAGTACGGGGATAAAAACAAGTGCTGCCGATATGATGAGGGTTACTATCAATGGGCCATCAATGTGTGGAGTGGTGGTCAGTACAATGAAGCAGAGTGCGGCCCATGTTAGGGTAAGCAGTACGCACTGGGTAGAGGTGAGTGGTTTTCGCATAGTATTGGGGTAAGAAAAAGGCGCAGCGTGGTGTTGCTGCGCCTTGGTTGAGGTTATATTATTCGTTTTTTATTTTTTTAGCTACAATAGCATCGATACATGCAATGGCGGTAATGTTGACAATATCGCGGACTGAGCTTTCGATGTCTGTAAAATGGATGGGTTTGTTCAATCCCATCTGGATAGGGCCAATCACTTCTGTCTCACTCATGTTTTGGATAAGCTGATAGGTAGCGTTGGCAGAGCTCAGGTTCGGGAATATCAGCGTATTTACTTCTTTACCTTTCAGGCGGGTAAATGGATATTTCTCGTCACGGAGCTGGTTGTCGAGCGCAAATTTAACCTGCATCTCTCCATCAATGGCAAGTTCTGGGAACTCATTGTGGAGTGTTGCAATGGCTTCGTGTACCTTTGCCGGGCTTCCTTCTGCATCTGAACCGAAGTTAGAGTAAGAAAGCATAGCGATGACAGGTTCCTGATTGAAGAATCGTACGGCTTTGGTCGATAGCTTAGCGATGTCAATCAGGGTATCTGTATCCGGATGACGGTTGATCAGTGTATCGGCAATGAAATAAGTTCCTTTCTTTGAGTTCAGGATGTGCATGGTTCCGAAGTGTTTGTAGCCAGGCTGTATACCAATCACTTCTTTTGCTACTTTGATGGTATTAGAGTATTTAGTATACAAACCTGTGATGAAAGCATCAGCTTCGCCTGTTTCTACCATCATCATACCAAAGTAGTTGCGTTCGAACATTTTGTCGATGGCTTCTTGGTAGTTGGCTCCTTCGCGAGCGCGTTTTTCGCTCAGAATGCGGGCGTAGCGATGGCGGCGTTCAGCTTCGCAGTCGTGGCGCAGGTTTACAATTTCAATACCTTCAAGGTTCAGATCCAGTTCTTTTGCCAGTTTTTCGATACGCTCTTCGTTACCTAAAAGGATAGGGTTACAGATACCTTCGGATTTGGCTTCGACGGCTGCTTTAAGCATATTGGGGTGTGAGCCTTCGGCAAATACAACGCGTTGCGGTTTGCGGCGTGCAGTTTCGTAAAGCTGACGGGTTAGTTTGTTTTCCTGACCCATCAGTTCGCGCAGATGATTCTTATAACTTTCCCAATCTGTAATTTGCTTACGCGCTACTCCTGATTCCATAGCAGCTTTGGCTACGGCCATAGATACTTCGGTGATGAGGCGGGGGTCAACTGGTTTGGGTATGAAGTAGTCGGGACCAAAACTCAGGTTGTTTACATGGTAGGCTTCGTTCACTACGTCGGGTACAGGCTGTTTGGCCAGGTCGGCAATGGCATGTACGGCAGCCAGTTTCATTTCTTCGTTAATGGCAGTTGCGCGTGTATCCAAAGCACCACGGAAGATGTATGGGAAACCAATTACGTTGTTAATCTGGTTAGGATAATCGGAACGTCCTGTTGACATCAGTACATCCGGACGTGAAGCCATTGCATCTTCGTATGATATTTCCGGAGTAGGGTTAGCCAAAGCAAATACGATAGGATGATCGGCCATTGAACAGACCATATCCTGAGTAAGCACATTTCCTTTTGACAGACCGAGGAATACGTCGGCACCTTTGATAGCTTCTTCCAGTGTATGTACGTCGCGGCGGTCTGTAGCAAAGAATTTTTTACTTTCGGTCAGGTTAGGGCGGTCGCTGGTGATAACACCTTTACTGTCAAGCATAAGGATGTTTTCCTTACGGGCTCCCAGGGCAATGTACAGTTTTGTACATGAAGTGGCTGATGCTCCTGCACCATTTACTACGATTTTAACATCTTCTATTTTCTTTCCGGCTACTTCGAGTGCATTGAGTAAGCCTGCACTTGAAATAATGGCTGTACCATGCTGGTCGTCATGCATAACCGGGATGTCCAATTCGGCTTTCAGACGGTCTTCGATTTCGAAGCATTCGGGAGCTTTGATATCTTCCAGGTTAATTCCACCGAATGTGGGAGCTATGGCTTTGACGGCTTCGATGAATTTTTCAGGGTCTTTTTCGTTGACTTCAATATCGAAAACGTCAATACCTGCGTAGATTTTGAAAAGCAGACCCTTTCCTTCCATAACCGGTTTACCGCTCATGGCACCTATATCTCCTAATCCAAGTACGGCTGTTCCGTTTGAGATAACTGCAACCAAGTTTCCTTTGTCGGTATAATCGTATGCTGTTTCAGGATTTTTCTGAATTTCCAGGCAGGGTTCTGCAACACCTGGTGAATAAGCCAGCGATAAGTCGCGTTGGGTTCTGTACGGCTTGGTAGGTACAACTTCTATTTTTCCCGGTCTGCCTTCTGAATGGTATAGCAGAGCGGCTTCTTTTGTTATTTTTGCCATATTGCTTTCTTTTATGAGGTTGATTTTTTATTATGGTTACAAAAATAGCAATAATATTACAGATTATAGATTTAATGTATTAAAAAATATGTAAAGTGTAATCTGCTCTTTGCTGCTTTCTTTGTTTAATAATTAGGATGTGAGTTTATACATATTTATAACAGAAGTTTCATGTTGCTAAATAATACTTGGCAACTGAAGCAGGCAATGGTTATTCTTAGTTAAACGATGATATGCATTTATTTATGACTTTTGTTTTTTACTATCTTTGCACAAGAAAAACTATCAGATGTGGTAAAGTTTTCAAATTGCTATTCGAAAAACTATAATTTATATATATGAAGATGAGCGTTAATAGAAACAGAGTGTGTACATTTAGCCGTATAGCCCTTTGCTGTTTGGGCATATCGGTGTTGTCTGCTTGTGGCGGTGGCCAAGGCGGTATGAAAATGGGCGATGACGAATTTGCTGTAAAAGCGGTTCAGCTTGCATCCAGTAATCAAACTATGCAGTATCCAGCTACAATCAAAGGTTTGCAGGATATTGAAATTCGTCCTCAGGTAACAGGATTTATTGTGAAACTGTGTGTGGATGAGGGTGCAACTGTTCGCAAGGGGCAGGCTTTGTTCCAGATAGATCCGACACAGTATCAGGCTGCTTTCAATCAGGCTCAGGCTAGTGTGGCTTCAGCTAAGGCAAATCTTGAGACTTTGAAATCAACAGAAGTAAATAAAAAAATGTTGCACGAGCAGAAGATTATCAGTGATTTTGAATATCAGACAGCTGTAAACAATCTGCTTTCTGCAAAAGCTTCTTTAGCACAGGCTGAGGCAGCTCTGACTTCTGCCAAGCAGAATTTAGGATTCTGTACAGTAACTAGTCCTTCGGATGGTGTGATTGGTACATTCCCGTATCGTATAGGTAGCCTGGTAAGCCCATCTGTTGCTGAGCCGTTGACAACGGTTTCACAGATTGGTGATATGTATGTGTATTTCTCGATGACTGAAAAGCAGTTGCTGAATTTGACTCGTGCCGGAGGTACATTGAAAGAACAGTTGGAAAAAATGCCGG
>Juniper_p2__coassemble_1444_pt1 | contig 20810 bp, 17 predicted proteins | sample Juniper_p2__metabat2_high_PE_003 | metagenome-assembled genome bin Juniper_p2 | reverse complement strand
TGATAGGGTAGATAGCTGCAACTTCTGAGAACATATATGAAATATGTGCTGCAGCTTGGTTACCATCACAAGTGATGAATTTTTTTTGTTTAGTCATAAAAATTACTAATTATTAGGTAATTAAAATCTTTAATAGTGTTCTTAATACAAAAAACCGAACATCCATAGCGGTATTTGGTTGCCGTGCCCCAATTCTGACTTGTGAAGTGCATAGTATACGTTCGGGCTGTTCTTGAATTTGCAGCCCTCGGGACAAATGCGGAAATGGAGCTCGCTGTCTACCCGGAATGAAGTTCCTTTTTCTCCCTTACTAATCTTATGGTCCTTCCATAAGGAGTTGACGAAGAAGGTTTCCAATACATCCTGCTCTTCAACTTTCACGGGATAAATGCTGTACATCAGATTGGTGTTATGCAGCATAATCTTCGATGGTTTCTTGGGAAATTGCTCTCCATCGGGATAAACCATGTTGATGAGACGTGCATCGGCCAAATATTTGATGTAGTTCATTACCGTAGCACGAGATGTCTGGATGTCTGCCGCTAACTGACTTACGTTGGGGGCTACAGGTCCGTCTACTGCCAACAAATATAGTAATTTTTTTATCTTGGAGAGATATTTCAGCTCTATTTGTTTGATTAAAAGAATATCTACTTCTATCATCATGTTCATGGTTTTGAGCAAGTTTTCAGAAAAATTGCGTTTTTCCAGAAAAAATGGGTAAAATCCATGATGGATGTAGTCTTGCAGATAGTGTACGGGGTTGATGTGTGGAAGAATGGTTTTAGCCAGATGCTCGTGGCCGTTGAGGATTTCTTCCAGTGAGAATGGTTGGAAATTATTGCCGGTTTGCAGATTCAGGAATTCGCGGAAAGAAAAACCGCGCAGGTTGTACGACTTTACAATGCCGTTCAGTTCCGGATTTTCGTCTTTAAGACGCATTACCGATGAACCCGTAAACACAATTTTCAGTTGTGGATACCATTCGTAGCAGGTGCGCAATTCGTGACTCCAATCGGGGTGCTTGAAAACCTGGTCGATAAGCAGTACTTTACCTCCCCGTTTTACAAATTCACCTGCAAACTCTACGATGCTATGTGCCGAAAAATAGAAGTTGTTCATATTGATGAACAGGCACGAGCGGTCGAAACCAAATTTTTCTTTGGCATATTGTAACAGGAAGGTGGTTTTTCCTACCCCACGGGTACCTTTAATTCCGATGAGGCGATGACTCCAATCTATTTCATCCATCAGAGCGCGCCGAACAGGAGCATTGGTGTGCTCTACTAAGTAGTTATGAGTTCTGTAAAACGTTTCCATGTTGCAAGTTTATCCTTGCAAATGTAGTAATTGTTTCTTAAAATGCAAACTGGAGTTGGCAAAATATTCCTTTTAACTTGCTATCTTTGTGTTATTGTTCTTGTTATCTTGATTTTATGTGTTTAGAAATATTTTATTTTAATCCCGAACAGGATATGGCTTTGGCCAACAATACACCTTATTATAAGATGCCTGCCGAAATAGGCCGGATGGCAGATGACCTTGCTGTTTTGCCGGCTTGGTTTGCCGCTTCTCTTTCCGGTAGGGAGGAGGTTGCCGAGCAGGGGGGGGCGCAGTTTTTTCCTTCGGTGGGTATGGCATGGCAGCGTATGGGAACTGATGCTTTGCTTACGGTTAAGGTGGCTGCTATAGATGATGTGGAGATACTCCGCAAGCAGTCGCAGGTCGGACTGGCCTTGCCTAATGTGAACTGGACTGATGAATGGTCGAAAGGAAATTATCATCCCTGGGGATGGAACAAAGCTTTGGTTCATTGTTTGCTGGAATCTGGCATTGCTGTCGAATCTCTTCCGACGGAGGAGCAGCTGGCCTGTTATCGGGTGCTGGCAGGACGCCAACAATGTGTGGAGGTGTTACACGCTTTTGCGGGTAAGCATGGTATTTGTGGAGAAGCTAAAGTCTGTCGTTCCTTCGAAGAGGTGAAACAGGGATTATTGCATCAGACGGGTCAGTCTATCCTGAAAGCACCCTGGTCTGGAAGTGGGAGAGGTTTAGTTCGTTTGTCTTGGGATACGCTGACTGATTCTGTAGCCGGATGGGTTGCCCGCATTCTGCGTACACAGGGGTATCTGATGCTGGAATCCCTTTACGAAAAAGTTTGTGATTTTGCCATGGAATTTCTGGCTATGGGGAATGGTGAAGTAGGTTTTGCCGGTTATTCATTTTTTGATACCGATACGCATGGAAACTACAAGGCAAATTGGCTCGCGACCAATGAGGCTATCGAACAGCGTTTATGTGCGTGGGTAACTGCTGATGTCTTGCAGGAAGTCCGAGACACACTGGTTGCGGTATTGTCTGGTCTGCTCGGGACATCCTATTCTGGCTATCTGGGAGTGGATATGATGGTTTGCCGTATGGAGGATGGTTATCGGGTTCATCCTTGTGTGGAAATCAATCTGCGTATGAATATGGGAGTTGTTTCCCGTCTGATTACTGATACTTATCTGGCATCGTCGGTGCAGGGATGGTATGTTGTTGAGCATTATGCAGCAGATGGGGAAGCTTTAGAGGCACATAAACAGCTTTCTGTAGCGCATCCGGTCCGTCTTACAGCGGATGGAAGATTGCAAAGCGGATATTTCTCACTGACACCGGTAAAATTCGGTACGCGTTATCAGGTTTATTTGCAGGTGGATGAGCAATAATAATGAGCATATGCAGGAAAATAAAATATCCCAGTTTCCTTTTGAAGAATGGAGGAAACCGGGATATTTTTTATATACTATATAGCCTTGTGCTATGATTAGAAGAACAGATATCTGCTGTCTTTAACTTCTGCTTTCTGATACAAGTCGCCGATGAACTGACGGATTGCGATGTTTGCAGCCATGTTAGCCAGTGTGGCTTCTTCTGCTTTAGCATCGAATTCTTCAGAGCTCTTTTCTTTGTTGTAAACCTCAATCATGTAAACACCTCTTGTACCTTTGATAGGGGCAGACAACTGGTTGGCAGCAGTCTTGCTTGCATAAGCACCGATTACTGGTTCGCTTGCGCTGGTTACAGCGATGAATGCAGGAGCAGCAAATGTTACGTGTTTTACAGAGTCGCTTACTGCGTTAGTCAAAGCCTTAGCCTGATCGAATGAAGTAGCCGAAGCCATGCTTGCCATAATCTTTTCAGCTTTCTTGTTACGGATAAGTTCTGCTTTCAGCTGATCTGCAACCAAGTTGATGCTACGGTATCCTTCTGGGTGGATAGCTTCCAGACCTACAACCATCAGGTGATCGTTTTCACCACATTCGTACAGCGGTGAAACTTCGCCTTCTTTTGCGCTGAATACCCACTTCAATGCTTCGCGAGTAGCTTTGACACCACCTACATAATGAGAAGCGCTGCTGAAGTCTTCGTTAGACATGATACGGTAGCCGTTTTCTTCAGCATTTTTTTCCATATCTGCTAATGTAGTATTCTGAGCTACGAACTGGCTGAATTTGTTGTATGCATCGTTGTAAGTTTCTTTGCTGAACTCAACTGGGCATTTAACAACAGCAACTTTATATTTAGGTTTCATAGCTTTCTTGTCCATAACCTGCAGAATTACATTAGCCTGACCAATTTCGAGGTTAGCCAGTTCTTTAGCAGGTTGGTTAATCAGCGTATTTACGAACTTAGCGTTTTCAGCATCCAGAGCAGCATTTTCCCAGCTACGAGCATCTATCCAAGTAGCTTCGCCGGTCTGTCCGTATTTCTTAGCCAGTTCGGCAAAGTCGGCACCACCTTTCAATGCAGTGTAGATGCTGTCTGCCAAAGTTTTTGTTGCATCAATAGTGTTTGCATAAACCTGAATCTGACGGAATTGGATTGAGTCTGGAGCAGATTCTTTAGCAATAATCTTAAATGCGTTGAATGAGTCATCGCTCTGGTTGTAATAAGGTCCGTATACTTCGTTAACAGTTGTTGAGTCCAAGCGAGTAGCAACATCTGAAGGAAGTGCTGTCTTGTTTACAACAACATCGTTGAAAGAAACTGTTGAACCAGTAGAACGGATGAAAGTAGCGTAGTCTGATGTCGTAGCAGCCAGCTGTGAGCTATAGTCAGTTACATCTTTTTCTACAGCTTTGCGGTCAGCTTCAGAAGGAACAACGTGTACGTCAATGTACTTGATGTTACGGGTTTCAGCCAACTGTTTGAAGCTTTCTTTTCTCTTGTTGTAAAGTTCCTTGAGCTCATCGTTGCTAACCTGTACGGTAGAATCGTTGATAGAAGAATAAGGAATAGCAGCCAGAAGCAGGTCAGACTGTTCAGTGCGTGCCTTGAATGCATCTTCTGCAGAAACAGGGTTTGAAATCAATGATTTAGCAATCAGATTCTGATATTTCTGTACCAGTGTAGATTCTTTCAATGTCTTTTCGATGAACTTCCAATAGTTGTACATCTGCTGGTAATATTCAACATATTGAGCAGACATCTGTGATGCCCCCATGTTGGCATAATCAACCAGGAATTTTTTCAGCATATCCTTATCGAATGCACCAGTCTGTGGGTTACGGAAAGGACTCTGCAACAACAGTGGGTTTGTACCTTCATTGATGATAGCTTCGATTTCAGCGTCTGTAACCTTCAGACCCAGTTTTTTTGCTTCGCTGGCAATCAGGCTATTGTTGACGTATGTTTGCCATACTTGGTCTTTAATATTGTTTTGCTGGTCATCATTCAGTGAAGTTAGTCCGTTTGTAAGTTTGATAACTTCGCTGTACTCTTCTACCATCTTTTGGAAATCTTGGGCAGAGAGCGTTTCACCATTAATTTCTCCTACGTCTTGCTTGCCTTGGTGTGGCTGTAAAACTTTCCATGCGTCACCAGCGACGAATGCAAAAAGGGCAAGACCAATTACAACGACCAACAGAGGTCCTTTGCTTCTGATTTTTTGTAAAGTTGCCATTTATTTATAGTTTTTTGTTTATTGTTTTTTCTAATTTTAGTATTTAGCGCACGAAGATACAAAAAATGTGTTTCACAAGCTATTTTATACGTAAAAAATGTAGCTCTTATTTCACTTTCAGCTTTACCAACTCTATTTGGTTGGCGGTTACTTTAATGATTTTAAATTCAAAATTGCCGATGTTGATGATTTCATGCGCTTTCGGGAAACTCTGATAATAGTGTAAAATCAGTCCCCCTATAGTCTGATACTCGTCCGATTCTGGTAGTTTCAAGTCGAATTTTTGATTTGCCTTTTCAATTTCCAGACGTCCTGACATTACATATTCCCCGTTTGCTGTTTGTTTTGCTACTTCAGAGTCAAAATCATGCTCATCTTCTATTTCACCGAAAATTTCTTCGACCAAGTCCTCCATTGCTACAATTCCGGCTGTGCCTCCAAATTCATCAACAACTATCGCAAGTGATTTTTTCTGTTGCATAAACAGTTTCATCAGTTTCTGTGCAGCCATTGTTTCGGGTACAATAGGAATAGCTCGTACTTTTTTTGTCCACTCTTTTCCTTCATAAAACATATCGGACGAGTGGATATATCCTACGATATTGTCGATGTTTTCATTATATACTAGGATTTTACTTTTTCCGCTTTCGATGAAACTATTCTTCAGTTCCTCTATAGTGGCAGTAGTTTCGATAGCAATGATTTCTGTGCGCGGAATCATGCAATCTCTGATTTTTATGTTGGAAAAATCCAAAGCATTCTGGAAAATTTGAATTTCTGTCTCTATTTCTTCTTTATTTTCAGTGTCATCTATACTGCTTTGAATCAGATAATCCAAATCAACTTTTGTAAAAGCTCGTTTGGTATGCTCTTTATTTATTTTTGTTCCTGTGAACCATAGTAGTAGGGTGGAAATCCCCGATGCGAATTTACTGATAGGGTAAAGAATGACATAGCAAACAAAACATGGTACTGCAAAAAGTCTTAAAGTAAAATTTGGATTAATCTTGAATAGAGTCTTTGGCATAAATTCTCCAGTAACCAATATAATTAAGGTGGAGATAATTGTTTGTACCATGACCATGATAGCCTGATTAGTTATCATATCATTGAGTAAATGTGTTTCGATGATTTGAGCCATCAAAATACCGTAGATAACCAGCGCTATATTATTCCCCACAAGCATTGTAGATATGAAGTTGTTCGGGTCTTTGTAAAACACACTAAGAATTCGGGTTGTGAAATCTCCGTTTTCTCTGTCCATTTCAAATCTCAGTTTACTGGATGATACAAAAGCAATTTCCATACCAGAAAAAAAGGCAGAAAAAGCCATTGAAATAAGTAGTTCTATGATAAGTCCCATTTGTGGCTGAATGATTAATGAATGCTGTCTTGTTGTAGTGTGTCTTTTGCAGCAGGTGTATTTTCTACTGCGAAAACACCCGTGTTGTTAAAAATCCTATATTCTGTCATTTCTTGATTAGATTCGAAGCCATATCCGGTAAGAATACGGTCATTGCTTTCAATCCGGATGAATTTATCAGAATATATTTTTTTGTTTTCTTGATCCCAGAAAAGTTGGTCTGTATCGAATTTCTCACCTTTCTGACTTCGGATATGAACATTCTGACGTAGCTCCCATAATTTTTTTGTCTCGTAGTAGTAAGCTGTATCTGCTTTTATGCTGGCGTCGATATGGAATAGTGAGTCAAACTTTTCCAAATAAACCCCTTTTTCGAATGCCCAAAAGGGCGGATTCCTTTTACTGTAAATTAGCCATTCTTCTGTTATTACTTTGTAGCGTATCATGCCTGAGTCTGATACTAAGGTTTCTACACCTGTCGAACGCATGGTAGGAAGAGAGTCGCCTTCTATAATGGCTGGAGCTGTTTTTTTCTTTTGACCACTACAGGCCGGAAATAAAATAAACATAACAGCTACCAAGATGGCAGCTGTTATGTAAATAGTCAATGAATTAGTTTCTTTATTTTGTCTTTTTGACATATAGTTTATCTAATCGTTGTAGTTTCGCCAATCCATCCACCGATTTGGACAGTTGAACCTTTCTTTAATCCCAAGAAGAACAAATCTTCATCTTTAGGAGTATGGCGAGAATAAGTAGAAATCAACTTGTTTGCTTCTTCAGCTACGCTTGGATCAACGCTTTTTGCACGTTGAAGTTTGTCAATAACTGCAAAGTAAGTACATTTGTTCAATGCGCCTTCGTCGCTCCAGTTAGGACTAGCTGCATACATTTGAGCAATCAGGATATAAGGCTGTCCGTAGCTACCATTAGTTGCAATAGCTTTATTAGCATACTGTTTAGCCTTGCTATACTGCTTTTTGCTGAACAAAACAACAGCAGCGTTGTAGCAATATTCTGCTTTTTTAACAGCATCCTGTTCAAGTTCGATAGCCTGGTCGAAATAATTCATACTCTTATCCATATCGCCTTTTTTGTAGTACATGTATGCACAACCTACAGCAGTAGCTGCAGTTGGTTCAATGGCATGAGCTGCTTCAGATGCATCGAAATAAGCTTGCTGGTCTGTACATTTCAATAGCTGCATTACAGAAATAACCTGTTTCAAATAGTCAAGATTTGTTTTGTTTTGAGCTACTTTCGGGCCATAGATAGCTTGCAGGTTCTCACAGCTTGCTGCACCACTATTAATAAAGTATGCATCTACATTTTCTTTAGCAATTTGCAGGTTTTTCTGTGCACTTGCTTTCTTTGCTGCTTTGTGAGCTGCATCAGCATAGCCAGAAGCAGTCAAGTAATCCTGAATGAATTGTTCTTTATGGTTTGGATCTGCTTTCAGCTTTTTGGCAGAAATATCCATAAAATCCATGAAAACAAAGTAGTCAGCCTTCTCTTTTTCAGAATCAAGACACTCTTTCAGCATGTCATAAGCTTTGTTTACGTCAACATTAGGACCTGAGAAAGTAATGTAATCGTGTGCTTTCATACCCAGAATAGCACCTTTAGTATCCGGAGTTCTAATCAGTGTATTCAACTTAGGAAGATATTCAATACGCTGGTCGTAAACTTTCATCAGCTGATCCAAATATTGTTTCTGCTCTGCTGCATCTTTGGTAGCCATGAACAAACCGCGTAAAATCTTAGCACCGTTAGTATATGTACCTACCTGAGCCCATGGAGCTTCATTGAATACAGCCAACCAAGGCTTGTAAGCGTCTTTGAAGTTGTTGGTCTTTACATATTCAGTGTAAATACTGATGTTCTGCAAGCAGCGAACACTATCTTCGCCATGACCGAATCGAGAACCATCTTCTACTCCTTTCTGAGCAAATGTTGCTGTTGCACTTAATGAAAGAACACACAGCGCTGTAACCATCTTCATTTTCATCGTATATAAATTTTAGTTGTTTATTTTAAGTTGCGTTTTTTTATTCTATATTATTCTACTTTCCATTTCATGAACCACCTTTCGTTGAATGTTAGTCCGATGTTGATTTGGAAACGGTTTTCAGAGAGCATACCAGCATATTTAGGTGCTACGTGCGTGTACTGTCCAGATATATTCAAGATGCTTCTGCGTTGATGCAGATGGAGCGGCAGTCCGAAGCCAATGCTTGCACCATACTCTTTCCCTCCATTGACAAATCCGTTTGTCGTATAAGTCTTTGTATATGGTGTCGAATAAAAAACACCTGCGCGGTAATGAACTCTGTTTAAATAGTTTTTGCTAAGGAAGTTAGGAATAAACTCTCCTCCCAGGGCTATTTTTGATGAATTGTTATAATAGTTTTCATTGCCATCATATTTTGCTTTTGCCCACTGTTGGAATGTATAGTCTGCTCCCACCATAAATTTCCCTGGTCGATTATATGCCAGCCCAACACCATATATGTGAGGAATAGAAAATCCGTCTTGAGTAAGTGTGTTGTTTGAACTAATCACAGAGCTTCCTGATGAAGTAACTTCTACCATCTGGATAGATTTTTCCATACTGCTATTTAAATCATGTCCCATGTTATAGGTTAAACCTAGCGTAAGGAAATCTTTTTTGCTTAATCTCTGGATGTATTGCAATCCCAAGTCTAATTTATAGCTCTTGATGCTAGCTGTATTGCTAACCATTGTTACATCAGCTGAATTGCTGAATGCTGCTGTGGTTTGATGAGTGACGTCACCGTATAAATAAGAAATATTTGCACCTACTGACAAGTTCTTTAGAACTTTGAAGCCTAATCCCATAAATACCTGGCGCAAACCACCTTCTCCCGTGTACGAAGTAGTTTGTGTTACATCACTGGATTCACCGTTCTCACTTGTAAGCGTATTGGATGAACTTAAATTATATCCTACAGATGAAAAAGGTAAAAAGCCAAAGGACATAGCCATCCTTTTCCACAAGCGGAATTGCATAGCTATATAGTCAAAGCTCGCATTTTTGGCATTTGTCTTTATATTTTCCTCAGAGAAGTTGGAGTTTTTGAGGCTCATTCCAATGTCAAAAATAAAAGCCAGAGAATCTACGGCGGTGTAAGATGCCGGGTTACTTGGGTTAATGTGGCCTCCATCTCTTAGTGCATAACCTATGCCTCCCATAGCTTTATTATGACCGAATGATTGGTCGGACAACTGTCCAAAACCATATCGGGTATAAGGAGAGTTTGTATTCGATTGCGCCGAAACTATCCCGGTGCTACCAAGTACAATAAGTGCGCTTATCAGTGTTTTACGATTAATCATTATAGTTTAAAATTCTGTTTAGTCCTTTCAATACTAGGAATCTATCTGCAAAGATGATATTTTTTAAGTTTGTATCAAAAGAAAAATCTTCTCCTCCAGTTAAAAAAACCAAAAGATCTGAATATTTCTTTTGCATCATTGCTATATATCCGTTTATCTCAAATTCGATACCGCGAATTACACCAGCCCTGATTGCCGTTTCTGTATTATAGCCAAATTCAGGTTTTTCACCTGATTTATGTATAAGTGGAAGCTTATCACAGCATATATTCAGCGCTTTGAATCGTGTGTACATGCCTGGTGATATGTTTCCTCCATGATAGCGTCCCTTTGCGTCTATAAATTCGTAGGTAATGGCTGTTCCGGCATCAATCACCAGTAAATTCCGGTCTGGGTACTGGTCGTGTGCCCCGACAACAGCTGCAATACGATCCATACCTAACGTCTCTGGGGTATGGTATAGGTTCGTTATAGGGACTGGCGTATCTTTTGTCAGTTGCATGATGGGGAAAGGAAGTTTTCCCAATTGCTTTCTGATGGTATTGCTTAGTGTAATAACTGTAGCATAAATCCCCCTTGTTATCGGGTATTTATTATATAGTAGCGGAAGGCAGTCCAGTGAGTGATTGGACCCGCGCAATACCTCTACTATCTTTCCGTTGTCAAACACGGCCAGTTTTGCGTTCGAATTTCCAATATCTATAATTAACTCCACGATTCTTGTTTTTTTCGTATGCAAATTAAAAGAAAAAAAGAATAGGTTCTATAACAAAAATCATTATTTCTGTAGATTTTATGAATAAATACGTGTAATTTTGCCCAAGAACCTTTTATTAAACTGTTTTTTAGGTATGAGAAGATTGTTTACCACCTTATATATTTATATATCATTGCTTTTAATGTGTGCTTTTTCGGTTAAGGCACAAGATAGTATTCGGGTAAGTTTGTTGACCTGTGAGCCTGGAACTGAAATTTACGCACTTTTCGGGCATACAGCTTTACGTTTTGAAGATCCTTCACACGATATTGATTGGGTCTTTAACTATGGTGTCTTTAGCTTTAATACGCCTAACTTTGTTTATCGATTTGTGAAAGGAGAAACTGACTATCAGCTTGGTATCGTGCCTTTCCGTTATTTTGAGGCAGAATATGCTATGCGTGGATCTTCTGTTTATCAGCAGACATTGAATTTAAAGGCAGATGAAAAACTGCGCTTATGGCATTTGCTTGAAGAAAATTATTTGCCACAAAATCGGGTATACCGTTATAATTTCTTTTATGACAACTGCACTACTCGAGCCCGCGACCGTATAGAACAATGCATTGATGGTAAGATTGAATATCCTGAAGCGCCAGGCAGACTGTCTTTTCGCGATATTGTCCACCAGTACACAGAAGGGTATGCGTGGGAAGAATTTGGAATTGATTTATGTTTGGGGGCTCAGGCTGACCAGACGATTTCAGACCGTGAGCAGATGTTTGCTCCATTCTATATGAAAGAAGCTGCAGAAAAGGCAGTCATTGTATCCTCTGACGGTACTCGACGCCCTTTGGTTTTGGAGGAAGCAAAAATAGTAGATGTTCAGCCAGAATCAGCTGAGCCTTTATTGCCATTTTCTCCCTTTGTGGCAGGTGTAGTACTTTTGTTTGTCTCAATCACTATTGCTGCTTACTGTTTATATTTACGTCGCATCCCACATTGGTGGTATGTGCTTCTGTTTGCCGTACAAGGGGTGGCAGGCTGTATCATTGCTTTCCTGTTTTTCTGTTCTGTGCATCCTACGGTAGGATCAAATTGGCTGCTGGCTTTGCTGAACCCGTTGCCGTTGATTTACCTGCCTTTCTTAATATATCATGCCGTAAAAGGTAAAAATGAGCCATATCATTTAGTAAATTTCGCCTATTTAACACTTTTTATAATCTTAATCCCTGTTTTGCCACAAGAATTTAATTCAACAATATTACCTTTGGCGCTTAGTTTGTGGGTGGCATCTGCCAGTTACCTAATTATAATGAAAAAGAAAAAATGAAAGAACGCATATTATCTTCGCTTATTACTGTTATAGTCTGTACCGGTCTACAAGCACAAAACGTACCTGCAGTACCCCGATTGGTTGTAGGGATTACCATTGATCAGCTACGTTCAGACTATATAGAAGCTTTTACAGCTTTGTATGGTGAGCGTGGATTCAAACGTTTGCTCAAGGAAGGTCGCGTTTATTATAATGCAGAATATGATTTTATCAATCCCGACCCTTCATCATCGGTAGCAGCTATCTATACCGGTGGAAATCCTTATACCAATGGCGTTGTAGCCGATTATTGGATGGACCGTAATACCCTTCGGGTTATCAAAAGTACGGACGATCCTGCATTTATGGGTATCTATACCTCAGAAAATACATCTCCGAAACATTTGTCGGTTTCTACATTAGCAGATGAGTTGATGGTTGCCACTCAAGGCCAGGCTATCACTTATTCAATAGCCCCTACGCGTGAAATGGCTGTCTTTGCGGCTGGCCATGCATCAAAAGGCGCATTCTGGATAAACGACTATAATGGTAAGTGGTGCGGAACAACCTATTATGGCGACTTCCCTCAGTGGGCTACCTATTTCAACGATCATCAGGGACTGGATTTTCGTATCGCTGATATGGTATGGGAACCCTCATTGCCGGTTACTAGTTACAAGTATGTAACTTCAGATGTGAAGCAACTTACATTCCGCCATAAGTTTGATGATGAACGTGGTGAAAAGTATCGCATCCTTAAAACAAGTCCTATGGCCAACGATGAAGTAAATAAGTTGGTTAATGCTTGTCTTAATGCTTCGTTTATAGGGCAGGATAATATTCCAGATCTTCTTTCTATCGGTTATTATGCCGGTAATTACAATCATGCATCCAGTGTACAGTGTCCTATGGAAATACAAGATGTCTATGCACGTCTGGACAATACATTGGGAGATTTGCTTGATATCATTGATAAAAAAGTGGGATTAGCCAATACCTTGTTTTTTATAACATCTACAGGTTATGCTGACCCCGAACCAGCTGACCCTCCTCAATATAAGATACCTGGTGGTGAGTTTTACATCAAGCGTTGTGCTGCTTTGCTCAATATGTACCTAATGGCTATTTATGGACAAGGGCAATATGTAGACACTTATTTTGATAATCAGCTATACCTCAACCGAAAACTTATTGAGGAGCGCAAGCTTAATCTGACAGAAATACTTAACCGATCGGCTGAATTCTTAGTGCAGTTCAGTGGTGTAAAGGAAGCCTATTCCTCACAGCGTCTGTTGTTAGGAGCCTGGAATCCTAAAATAGAAAAAATAAGAAACAGTTATAATCCGCTTTGCTCGGGCGATTTGATTGTAGAAGTGCTTCCAGGATGGACTGTGGTGCGCGACTATACCAACGATGTTAAGGTAGTGCGCAGCGCATATGCTTCTGTACCGTTGTTCTTCTTCGGCAACAATATTCGTCCTGCAAAGATTTACGATCCGGTTCAAGTAGGTGCCATTATACCTACAATAGCACATTTTATGCGTATTCGAGCTCCTAATGCCAGTACGCTACCACCGTTAACCGAGATTAAATACTGATTTTTTAAAATTTTGAAACAATAAAAACAACAATACAATGGGATTTAATGAATTTATCAGCAAACTGTTCGGAAATAAGGCTTCTCGCGATATGAAGGAAATTCAGCCGTGGGTTGAAAAGATTAAAGCTGCTTATCCGGAAGTTGCCAAGTTAAGTCACGACGAACTGCGTGCAAAAACAGAAGAACTGAAAAAGTACATCAAGGATTCGGCTGCCGAAGAGGTGAAGAAAATTGCCGAGCTGAAAGCTTCTATTGAAGACACCGAACTGGAAAAACGTGAGGCAGTCTTTGCACAGATTGACAAGCTGGAAAAAGAAGTACTTGATAAATACGAAAAAGCACTGAACGATGTGTTGCCTGTAGCCTTTTCAATCGTGAAGGATACAGCGCGCCGTCTGTCCGAAAACGAAGAAATAGAAGTAACTGCTACCGATTTCGACCGTCAGCTGGCTGCACAGGGTAAAGACTTTGTGCGTATCGAAGGTGATAAGGCTATCTGGAAAAATCACTGGACTGCAGGCGGTAACGAAATGTCCTGGAGCATGGTACACTATGATGTACAGCTCTTCGGTGGTGTGGTACTGCATCAGGGTAAGATTGCCGAAATGGCGACTGGTGAAGGTAAGACATTGGTGGCTACCTTGCCGGTATTCTTGAATGCGCTTACCGGTAATGGTGTACATGTAGTAACTGTGAACGACTACCTGTCTAAACGTGACTCTGAATGGATGGGGCCGCTCTACATGTTCCACGGTTTGAGCGTAGACTGTATTGACAAACACCAGCCTAACTCGGAAGCACGCCGCCGTGCTTATATGGCAGATATTACTTTCGGTACAAATAACGAATTTGGTTTCGACTACTTGCGTGACAACATGGCTAACAGCCCGCGTGACCTGGTTCAGCGCAAGCACAATTATGCCATTGTCGATGAGGTGGACTCTGTATTGATTGACGATGCTCGTACTCCGTTGATCATCTCTGGTCCTGTTCCTAAAGGCGAAGACCAGTTGTTCGAAGTACTTCGTCCGCTGGTAGAACGTCTGGTAGAGGCACAGCGCCGTCTGGCTACTCAGTATCTGGCTGATGCAAAACGTCTGATTGCTTCTGACAAGAAAGAAGATGTAGAAGCCGGATTCCTGGCATTGTTCCGTACACACAAGGCTCTGCCTAAGAATAAAGCGTTGATTAAGTTTCTCAGCGAACCGGGTATCAAGGCTGGTATGCTGAAGACTGAGGCTATCTATATGGAAGCCAACAACAAGCGTATGCCTGAAGCTACCGATCCGCTTTACTTCGTTATCGATGAAAAGCTGAAGAGCGTAGACTTGACAGATAAGGGTATCGAATTGATTACCGGTAACTCACAGGACCCTACTTTGTTCGTATTACCGGATATCACAGCTCAGTTGTCTGCTTTAGAAAACGAAAAAGACTTGAGCGAAGAAGAAAAGTTGGCTAAGAAAGACGAACTGCTTACTAACTATGCTATCAAGTCGGAACGTGTACACACTATCAACCAGCTGCTGAAGGCTTACACCATGTTCGAAAAGGATACCGATTACGTGGTAATGGACGGACAGGTGAAGATTGTAGACGAACAGACAGGCCGTATCATGGATGGCCGTCGCTGGAGCGATGGATTGCACCAGGCTGTTGAAGCGAAGGAAGGTGTGAAGGTAGAAGCTGCTACACAGACATTCGCTACTATCACCCTGCAGAACTATTTCCGTATGTATCACAAACTTTCGGGTATGACTGGTACTGCAGAAACAGAAGCAGGCGAGTTCTGGGATATCTATAAACTGGATGTAGTGGTAATTCCTACTAACCGTCCTATCGCCCGTAAGGATATGAACGACCGCGTGTACAAGACAAAACGCGAAAAATATAAAGCCGTTATCGAAGAAGTAGAAAAGATGGTACAGGCAGGCCGTCCGGTACTGGTAGGTACTACTTCGGTAGAAATTTCTGAAATGTTGAGTAAGATGCTTACCATGCGTAAGATACCTCACAATGTGCTGAATGCGAAGTTGCACCAGAAAGAAGCCGAAATCGTAGCAAAAGCCGGTTTTGCAAGTACTGTTACCATTGCTACCAACATGGCCGGGCGTGGTACCGATATCAAGCTGAGCAAGGAAATCAAGGAAGCTGGTGGTTTGGCTATCATTGGTACTGAGCGTCACGAGTCACGTCGTGTAGACCGTCAGTTGCGTGGACGTGCCGGACGTCAGGGAGACCCAGGTTCTTCAGTATTCTTCGTATCGCTGGAAGACGACCTGATGCGTCTGTTCTCTTCCGACCGTATTGCTACCGTAATGGATAAGCTGGGCTTTAAGGAAGGCGAGATGATTGAGCACAAGATGATTTCTAACTCCATTGAACGTGCACAGAAGAAGGTGGAAGAAAACAACTTTGGTATCCGTAAACGTCTGTTGGAATACGATGACGTGATGAACAAGCAGCGTACCGTAGTATATACCAAACGCCGTCACGCCCTGATGGGAGAACGTATCGGTATGGATATCGTGAACATGATTTGGGACCGTTGCTGCTATGCTGTAGAGCTGGGCGATTACGAACAGACTAAGATGGAAATCTTACATACACTGGCTATGGAAGCTCCGTTTACAGAAGAAGAATTCCGTTCTAAGAAGCGCGAGGATCTGGAAGAAATCTTGTTCCAGGAAGCAATGGCTAACTTCAAGCGTAAATGCGAGCGTATGGCTCAGATTGCTAATCCGGTTATCAAGCAGGTATATGAAAACCAGGGTCATATGTACGAAAACATCATGATTCCTATTACCGACGGTAAACGTCTGTATAATATTTCTGTAAACCTGAAGGCCGCTTACGAAAGCGAATCGAAGGAAATCGTGAAAGCATTCGAGAAGGCTATCTTACTTCATACTATCGACGATGCATGGAAAGAAAACTTGCGCGAGTTGGATGAACTGAAGCACTCTGTGCAGAATGCCAGCTACGAACAGAAAGATCCGCTGTTGATTTTCAAACTGGAATCTGTCAACCTGTTCGATAACATGGTAAGCAAAATCAATAACAATACCATCTCTGTATTGATGCGCGGACAGATACCGGTACAGGAACCAGAGCAGGTTCGTCAGGCAGCTCCTGAACAACGTACTCCACGCCAGCAGTATAAAGAAGAAAAGGTAAATCTGGATGATCCGGATCAGCAGGCTGCTGCAAGTCGTGATACACGCGATGTAAAACAGGAGCCAGTGCGTGCTGAAAAGACTGTAGGCCGCAACGATCCTTGTCCTTGTGGCAGTGGCTTGAAATATAAAAACTGCCATGGTAAAGATTTGTTCTAAGATAAGATTTTTATAAAATTATAGTGGTGAATTCCCTCGTTCTCGGTTTTAAACTGAGAATGAGGGATTTTTTTTGTCTTTGTAAGATTTATGCATCATGGATGTGACGAACTTTAATCAAATGAGTACCCAATTTATTTCTTACTTGTGGTGTAAGTCCATCATATTTATGATTGGTTGGGAATGTATTGCGTAAATGAAATTTATGTTTTTTACAAAAAAAACCTTCTCCATGTGTGTGGAATACATTAATTTTGTAAGAAACCTAGCATGAAATGAAAAAAATATATCTTCTGGCATTTTGTTTGGCAGGTGTCTTGTTGACATCGTGCAACTCTGTGAGAGTATTCAGCTATGAACAGCTGATGCCCTCTGTAGTCAATTATCCTGAATCTGTGCGTAAAGTAGGGATTGTAAATAATCTTCCGGCAGGGCAGTCTCCTGCAAATGACAAACTGACAATCGGTGAGGTGCAGGCGGATGGCAAGATAGCAACTGAGGCTTTTGCAGAAGCTGTGGCTAACGCAAGTTATTTCGATGAAACCCTTATCAGCGATTCATTAGTGAACATAGGTGTAGGAACGAGGAAAATGCAAACCCTTTCGGCCATGCAAGTTAAAGACTTGACAGCCGCAATGGGGGTTGATATTCTTTTCTCGTTGGATGATTTCGAGGTAGTAACCAGCAGAAAAGTAATTATGGACTGGGAATTGGGGCCGGTAGAAATTCTGTCTGCTGACGTGAAGCCGTTGGTGCATGTTTACCTGCCGGGAAAAGACGGTCCACTTTATGCCGTTTCAAAATCTGATAGCCTTTATTTTTATCTGACCCGTACTTTGTCTGACCGTTCGGTTGTGGAAGGCGTTTCGAAGAACGCTGTTTTGCCTTTGGCGGATTATTTGCTACCATATTGGCGTAATGCAGAACGCTGCTATTTTGATGGGGGCAGTGTTGAAATGCGTGATGCCGGTGTTTGGGCGCGAGAAGGAGAGTGGGCCGAAGCCCGGAGTCTTTGGCAAAACCTTTACGACAAGGCCGGGAAGAACAGTAGAAAAAAAATGCGGGCAGCCTTCAATATTGCATTAAGTTACGAAATGGAAGGAGCGCCCGACAAAGGATTGGAGTGGCTGAAAAAGGCAGAAAATCTGAGCATAACAGACGTAAAAGATCTTGAAATACTGAAATGGTATACCAAGGAGCTTACTCAGCGTACCGAAGAGTTGAATAAGCTTGGTGTGCAGATGCTGCGTTTCAATAAGAATTTTTAGTGTATATTGTTTGCAAGAATAATATTTTTTGTAAATTTGGAAAAAGAAACAAGTTTTGTAGAAGTAGTTTCTGTTTTTTTACGAGATAAAGAAAGGTATAATATATGAAAATCAGTGCAGAATCACATAACGCTATTAACAGTTGCCTGAAGGATGCGTTGGCTAAGTATGCGTCTCCTTCTGAGTGTTCCACCGTTACCGATATTCATCTGCAGCCACACTCGGATAGCGGTGAGCTGGTGGTATTTGATGATGATGATCAGGAACTGGCACGCACTATTGTGGGCGAGTGGGTAGAATATGATAAGGAAGACTTTTATGAGCAGGCAGCGTCCATACTATCCTGTACGTTGAATAGTTTTAAAGAAAAGAAACTGCTGGACAGTCTTTCATTGCTGAAGCCTTATTCGTTTGTATTAGTGGACGATGACAAGGAAACAGTATCTGAGCTTTTGCTGGTAGACGATGAGGATACTTTGCTCTTGAGCGAAGATTTGCTTAAAGGCCTGGATGAAGAACTGGATGCCTTTCTGAAAGATCTGCTTGAAAAATAATTGTTTTATGATGTATTCCGCTGGTGTGCTGTAACTGCAAGCGGGAGAATATGTTTTATGCGGGCACAGGTAGTACGGCAGCTGTTTTTTATAAACGCTGTGGTGCTGTCTGTGTTTTTTTTAACTTTATACAGTAGTTATGGGCGAACGAATTTTATTCCGGAAAAATGAATATCTGCATACAGTAAAATCTTGTTGGAAAGGTAATCCAACAGTAAAGGGCCGTTTTTTCAACCGTCAGCATCGGTGGCGTCCGGGAATGGGAAGTGTACTGAAGTGGCGTTTCTCTCCCAATCCGCAGCGGAAAGAGAAGAAGACTATCAAGTGGAATCCCAAGGTACACTTTTTGCATTCGTTGGATGGTGTTGTAGGTAATTCGCTGATATGGCTGGGGCATAACTCGTTTTTCCTGCAATTGGGCGGTTATCGGTTTATGATTGATCCGGTTTTCGGGAGCATTCCTTTTGTGAAACGTAGAAGTACTTTCCCTGCCTTGCCTTCTATTTTTAAAGATATCGATTTCCTGCTTATCAGTCACGATCATTTTGACCATCTGGACCGTCCCAGTGTGGCACGGCTGGTGGCTGAAAATCCGGGAATGAAACTTTTCTGTGGGGTAGGTACGGGCGAGTTGATACACTCGTGGTTTCCTGCTATGGAAACAATAGAGGCCGGGTGGTATCAGCAGTATAGTGATGGAAACTTGAAGCTGACATTTCTTCCTGCCCAACATTGGAGCAAACGAGGAGTGAGTGATGGTGGTACACGCTTGTGGGGAGCTTTCATGATAGAGTGTGGCAGCATCGTGATTTATAATAGCGGTGATACGGGGTATGCACCGCATTTCAAGGAGCTGCCTGAGTTTTTCCCACATATTGACTACTGTATGATAGGCATTGGTGCCTATAAACCCAAATGGTTTATGCGGCCTAATCATATCTCGCCTTACGATGCGCTGAAGGCATCGGCCGAAATGGGCGCCAAGGTGACAGTCCCGATGCATTACGGAACTTTTGACCTTTCGGATGAGCCACTGTTTGACCCTCCCAAGGTGTTTGCAGAAGAGGCACGTCGGTTGGATATGGATTACTTGTTGCCTGAGTTGGGAGAGGTGGTAAAGCTTAAGCCACAGCGATGATATTTTTATTGAGATGACCTTTAATGATTTTAGTATTATGAAAAAAATGTGCTCTTTGCTCTGAGCTCTTATCTGTTTTGGGACAGCAGGAACAGAGAAGTCTATTTATAAGAAAGGATGGATAGACTTTAATAAGAATGGGGTAAAGGATGTGTATGAAGATCCGAAAGCACCGATTGAAGCTCGGGTGAAAAATTTACTTGACCAGATGACATTGGAAGAGAAGTCATGCCAGATGGCCACGCTCTACGGTTATGGTCGTGTGTGTATTGAAAGATTCTTTGCCTACCCCTGCATGGAAAGAAGTTGTATGGAAAGACGGTATTGCCAATATTGACGAGCAGCTCAACGGGGTAGGGGGAGGCAGCAAACGTTCTCCTCATCTCATTTATCCGTTCAGTAATCATGCTAAAGCGATTAATCAGATTCAGCGTTGGTTTGTAGAGGAAACTCGGCTGGGTATTTCAGTGGATTTGAGCGGATCTGTCTGAAACCGGGAGAAACGAAGAAAGTTGTTTTTACTTTGCAACCTGAAGACTTGCAAATTTTGGACCGGCATATGGAGTGGACTGTAGAGCCGGGAGAGTTTGAAGTGAGAGTAGGGGCTTCGTCCACTGACATCAGTTTGAGAGGAACATTTACAAAGACTGCTTTTTGATGGGTAGCCAGACTTTAGTGTATAAAAAAGCCATATCCATGCTTTCCTAATTGTAAGAATTGGATACGGCTTTTTCGTTTAAAACTTAAGGATTACTGATGATGGCTACACTGATGATGTTCATCTCCATCGTGGTGATGCTGGCAGGCTTCTCCGGAATCCTGTAGGTTTCCCTCCAGATAGGCATTTACTACTTCCATGATTGGCCCAGAACAGCCTCTTATAACCTGAATGTTATGAGCAGTCAGTTTCTGGAGTGCACCAGCTCCCATATTTCCTGCCAGCATAACGGTAACATCGTCTTCTTGCAGTTTGCTGGCAATATTCGATTTGCATCCGCATCCCTGAGGAGAAGGGATAGTTTGTGTAGAAAGAATTTGGTTATCTTCTGATACAGTTACGATGGTGTAGAACTCACAGTGGCCAAAGTGATTGTCGATAACTCCGCCACGGGTTGGTAATGCAATTTTTTTCATAATCTTCTGTATATTTTTTTTATTTATCAATTCATTGTCGCAAGTGATAAACTGTCGGTTGTTACACACGGGACAGCAGATTTGTCCTTCCCTCATGCTAGGAT
>Juniper_p2__coassemble_1252_pt1 | contig 26387 bp, 19 predicted proteins | sample Juniper_p2__metabat2_high_PE_003 | metagenome-assembled genome bin Juniper_p2 | reverse complement strand
GGGACACAAGGATTTTCAGTCCTTTGCTCTACCAACTGAGCTATGGCACCAATTTGTATCGTTATTTTCTCGATTGCGGTGCAAAGGTAGTGTTTATTTTTGAATCTCCAAACTTTTTTGAATAAAAAAATCCGCAAAAACTCATTTTTTTTGCGGATTTTGCAATCTCAGCTCCAATTTTGAATAAAAATCAAGCGTTTTCTTGACGAAGAGGATTCCAACCTTGAGCTTTTAATTCCAACTCATTTCCGTCACGAGTAACCAGCGCACAACCCAACTCCTCTTTTGTTATATGGCCTATTACCTTTACACCTGGAATCTGACTTACATCTTCATGCGCAGTCAAAGGAACAGTAAAAAGCAATTCATAGTCCTCTCCCCCGTTCAATGCACAAGTCGTAAGATTCATATTAAACTCCTCGGCCATAACAGCAGTCTGATAGTCGATAGGAATGCGTTCTTCGTACACACGGCATCCGGTTTTACTCTGTGAGCAAATATGCATCAGCTCAGACGACAAGCCATCCGAAATATCCATCATAGCAGTCGGACGAATACCCTTCTCCGCCAACTTCTCTATAATATCCCGACGTGCTTCCGGTTTAAGAATACGCTCCAAAAGATATTCTTTTCCTGCAAAATCTGGCTGCACTTCTTGTTCACCCTGAAAAACAGCCTTCTCACGCTCAAGCAACTGCAGTCCCATATAAGCTGCTCCCAAGTCACCTGTCACACAAATCAAATCTGTATCTTTGGCTCCGTTACGGTATACTACATTTTCTTTAGACGCTTCACCTATACACGTAATTGAAATAGCTAATCCTGTAACAGAAGACGTCGTATCACCACCTACGATATCAACATGGTGCTGTTCACAAGCCAAGCGAAGACCATCATAGAATTGTTCCAAATCTTCAATACAGAAACGTTTAGATACAGCCAGCGAAACAGTTATCTGCTTAGGCATTCCGTTCATTGCATAAATATCAGAAAAGTTCACCATAGCCGACTTATACCCTAAGTGTTTCAAAGGAGTATAAACCAAATCAAAATGAACTCCCTCCATCAAAAGATCAGTTGTCACCAGGACTTGTTTATCAGTGTACTCCAATACAGCCGCATCATCACCTATACCATAGCAACTCTGCTTGTTCTCCAGACGAATATCCTGAGTAAGGTGTTTTATTAGGCCAAATTCACCCAATGTAGAAATTTCTGTTCTTTTTCCTTCGTACATAAATCACGCTTTGTTTATCAGTTCTCTCATTATAGTTGTCATGCGAGGTTGTGCGGCATCAGCAGCTTTCTGTACCTCCTCGTGAGATACTTCCACTATTTTTCCTTCCACACCTAAATCTGTAATCACCGAAATACCAAATACCTTTATACCACAATGGTTAGCGACAATTACCTCAGGTACTGTAGACATACCTACAGCATCGGCTCCTAATATACGGAACATCTTATATTCAGAGGGTGTTTCAAATGTAGGCCCCTGTGTTCCGATATAAACACCCTGACGCACACAGATTCCTTTTTCAGCTGCAATTTCCAACGCCTGAGCAATAAGCTTCTTAGAATAAGCCTCACTCATATCCGGGAACCGAGGACCGTATTCAATATTTTTTCCACGCAGCGGATGTTCGGGGAAAAAGTTAATATGATCGGTAATAATCATCAAATCACCAATCTCAAAATCCGGATTCGTGCCACCAGCCGCATTGGAAACGAAAAGTGTTTTAATGCCCAGCTCACGCATAACACGTACAGGGAACGTTACTTCTTTCATAGAATAGCCTTCATAAAAATGAAAACGACCCTGCATAGCCATAATATCCTTATCCCCCAGCTTACCGAAAATCAGCTTTCCACTATGACCTTCGACTGTTGACACTGGAAAATTAGGAATATCAGCATAATTTATTTCGTATTTATCGGTTATTTCGTGTACCAAACTTCCTAAACCTGTTCCCAAAATAATAGCGGTTTCGGGGCGAGTGTGCATTTTAGCTTTAAGATAAGCTGCTGTTTCTTGAATTTTTTCTAACATACTCAATAATTTTCTGGTTAAACAATGTTTGTTGTTCATTAAGGAACTGTACTTCCACCGGAAGCACATATATGTAAGGTTTTAATTTTTCGGGCAATTGCGGATGTGCAATCAGACGCGCCGCATCTTTTTCAGTTGTAATCAAGATGCGTTCTCCCTCCGGCAATTGCTGGAAAGCAAGAGCTATCTGCTGCATATCTCTTTCCGTAAAATTATGATGATCAGGAAAGGTAACCGGATGAATGTTAGGCGTATAGTGTTTCAATTCATCAATAAGCCGCACCGGAGAGGCGATTCCTGTAACCAAAAGCACATGCTTGTCTGTCTGCAGTGAACCCAAATCACATTCTATGTTTTTTGCAAAAAGAGAACGTAATTTTCCATATTTCAATGTTGTAAAATACAACTGCTGCCGAGCAGAAAGTGCCAATTCCTTACGGATGCATTCTTGCTGTGCAAACGTAAGATTTTCCGGACACTTGGAAACAATCACAATAGCAGCCCTACCCTTTCCCAAGGCTGATTCCCGCAAACGGCCGGTCGGCAACAAGTAATCACGCGTAAACAGACGGTTATAATCAGTCAGCAATATCGCCAACCCCGGTTTTACGTACCGATGTTGATAAGCATCATCCAACAGGAAAACTTGAGGAGCAGGCTGCACTTTTTGCATCAGGCAGTCAATGCCATGACAGCGGTCTGCATCGACCGCCACCTGCACTGCCGGATATTTACGAGCCATCTGAAAAGGTTCATCACCAATTTCATCCATAGTCGTATTCGCTCCAGCCAGCCGAAAACCTTTACTCTTACGCTTATATCCCCTACTCAATACAGCAAGGTTATAATGCGGCTGCAAAAGACGGATTAAATACTCTGTATGCGGTGTTTTTCCTGTTCCACCCACAGCTAGATTACCTATAACAATAACAGGAACCAGGAATTTGCGGGATTTAAGCCAGTGCCAGTCAAACAGTTTATTCCTTAAATAAAGGACCAATCCGTAGAGCCATGCAAAAGGTAGCAAAGCGTAATAAATTTTAGGGATCCGACTCATATCAGCGTATATTCAAATCAAACGGCATACGGGCCTGAATCTGATCCATCTGTTCTACCTGACGGAGCAACTGTACTCCATTATAATAAGAGCCAAATACTTGCTCGGCTTTACTATTAATATAGCGTTCTGGAGCCACATTCATAATGCCCGACAAGAAGCCTTCCTTTTTCGGATAACTTAACACCGTGTAATGCTCTACACCAGCACGCTCTACAGCAACTTCAGTTGCACGGGCCAGTCCTCCCAATTCGTCTACCAGTCCTAATTCTAATGCGGCACGACCAGTCCAAACACGTCCTTCAGCTACTTTTTCTATATCTTGCGGACTCATTTTACGACCTGCTGCACAGCGATTTATAAAAAGTTTATACCCATTTTCAATGTAATTCTGCATCAATGCGCGTTCATCGGCCGAAAAAGGGCGGTTCAAACTGCCGAAATCCGACATCTGATTCGTCTTAATAACATCAAAATGAAGTCCCAATTTATCTGTAAGCAAACCTTCCATATTGGGAATCATACCGAATATACCTATAGAACCTGTCAATGTAGCAGGCTCAGCCACAATATAATCGGCAGCACACGACATATAATATCCGCCAGATGCAGCATAATCACCCATTGAAACAATCACCGGCTTTTCTGCTTTAAGCAAATTAACTTCACGCCACATCTGCTCAGAACCATACGCACTTCCACCCGGAGAATTCACACGAAGCACCACCGCCTTAACATGCTCGTTTTCACGCAATTTACGCAAATCGTTGACAACTTTAGCAGAACTGATACCTTCCATAGAAGCAGATGACAGATTATCAATTTCTCCGAAAGCATAATATACAGCAATAATATTACCACTCTTATCCTTAGGTACATTCTGCTTAACATGAATCATATCTTCCAGTGTAAGCGTCTCCAGTTTGTCATCTTCATCCGTATCAGTAAGCTTTTTCAGATAAGCCAACACTCCATCTTGATATAACAACGTATCTGCCAAGTGGTTCTGGATATAGGTTTCAGCCGGCTGCAAATCCATAACACGGTCTGCATAAGCATTCAAAGAATCAGCAGGTATGTTTCTGGATACCGAAATATCGTTTACCAATTGCCCCCAGATAGAACCTAAAAAAGCAGTTACCTGCTCACGGTTTGCCGGACTCATTTCGGTAGCAATGAACGGTTCTACAGCCGATTTATAAGTACCAACTTTAAATATCTGCATTTCTACCCCCACCTTTGCAAGCAAATCTTTAAAGAATACCGGCTGCGAAGAAAGGCCATGCCATGAAATGGCTCCCGACGGATTGACTATCACTTTATCGGCCACACTTGCCAAATAATACATTCCGGCAGTATATTGGTCGGCATAAGCGACCAAAAATTTACCGCTCTCCTTAAAGTCAACCAATGCATCACGGATTTCCTGTAAGGACGCAAACGAAGTAACTAAAAAAGATGGATTAAAATAGATACCGGAAATATCCTTATGTTCCTTTGCCTTACGAATAGAAGCCAAAACATCATCCAAACCTATATTGCTGAAGTTATCACTCAACAAATTATCCAAAGGAGTAGATGTAGACCGCTCGGACAAATTCCCCTTCAACTGCAAGACAAAAACCGAATTTTTCTTTACACTTGTTTCCGCCTGAGATGCAGACAAGAAACCAGCCAATGACACAATGCCTAAAATAGACATTACGATACCCGTAACCATAAGTCCTACTATAGTTGCCAGGGTATATTTCAGAAAATCTTTCATAAAAACAAAAATTATATTTATAACAAAAATAATAGATTGAAGCGAATATTCAAAAGATTGGATTAACTTTTGACATATACGCATATTTCATACATACATACATTGTTTTTTTAACAGAAAATCAGCACCTTTGCAACAAGAAACCAATTTTATTCAGAATGAAAAAATTATTATCGCTTCCACCCAATCTTGTGGAGTGTTTCTACGACATAGAAAAGGCAGACCGCAAGGAATGGTTTTGTACTTCGGACCCCATTGGCAGTAAACTGGGTTCCGGAGGAGGTACAACTTGGCTATTACAGGCATGCCAACAAGCTGATAACGTTGCGGACTTCGGTGAATGGCTGAGCCAGGAAAAAAGAATACTGCTCCATGCCGGCGGCCAAAGCAGACGTCTCCCTGGTTATGCACCCTCGGGAAAGATACTTACTCCTATACCTGTGTTCAGATGGGGAAAAGGACAGAAGCTCACACAAAATCTGTTATCTCTGCAGCTCCCTCTTTACGAACAGATTATGCAGAAAGCACCGGCTTCACTCCACACATTAATAGCAAGTGGCGATGTTTATATACGCGCAGAAAAACCGCTGCAGGAAATACCAGAAGCTGATGTAGTATGCTACGGATTATGGGTAGATCCTAATTTGGCTAAAAACCACGGTGTTTTTGTTTCATCACGACAAAATCCGGACCAGTTGGATTTCATGCTGCAAAAACCATCTGTAGAAGAGTTAGGGGGACTGATGCAGGACTATCTGTTCCTGATGGATATCGGTATCTGGCTGCTTAGCGACAAAGCGATAAAACTGATGGCAGAACGCTCCATGAAAGACGGAAAACTGTCTTTCTATGATATGTATTCGGAATTTGGACTGGCTTTGGGAAAACATCCTCGCATAGAAGACAAAGAACTCAACAGCCTCAGCGTTGCTATCCTGCCACTGCCGGGAGGTGAATTCTATCATTACGGAACTAGTCGGGAAATGATTTCATCTACTTTGGCAGTACAGAATCTGGTGAACGACCAGCGAGCTATCATGCATCGTAAAGTAAAGCCTCATCCGGCAATGTTCATACAGAATGCTGTAGTCGTAAACAAATTAACTGCAGAAAATGCAGAAACATGGATTGAAAACAGCTACATTGGAAAAGGATGGAAGCTGCATAACAAAAATATAATCACAGGTGTTCCTGTGAACGAATGGCAGATAGAAGTACCGGCCGGAGTTTGTATTGACGTAGTTCCTCTGGAAGAAAAAGCATATATTGCCCGTCCGTACGGTTTCAACGATGCCTTTAAAGGTGCACTGGCCGATGAAAAAGTTACTTACCAGGGCATTCCCGCAAAAGAATGGCTGGCAGTACGAGGGCTGAAACCGGAAGACATCGAACTGAACCATGACTTACAGGCAGCACGTATTTTCCCTGTTAGCGAATCAATCGAAGAACTGGGACTGGCGATGCGATGGATGACCAGTGAGCCGGAACTGGAAAGCGGAAAGGAAATCTGGACGAAAGCACGCAAGATGTCAGCCGATGAAATCTCGGCATACGCAAACCTGCGCAGACTGGCAGCACAGCGTGAAAATTTCCGTAATGAAAACTGGGTAGAACTGGCCAAAAACTATGAACAGAGTGTATTCTACCAGCTCAACTTGCAAGAAGCTGCCGAAGCTTATGCCCAACACAACCTCCCCCTTCCGGCTGCACTAAACGAAAAAGCACCGCTCATGACCAAAGTAAACGATGCCATGTTCCGTGCAAGAATAAGCCAGCTCAAAGGCGAAGACTTCAAAGCACAGGAAGAAAAAGCATTCGGCCTGATGCGTGAAGGACTTATTAATACGGTAAACAAGCAACAGACTCCTCGTCTATCTGTCTATGCAGACCAGATTGTATGGGGAAGAAGTCCGGTGCGCATTGACTTGGCAGGTGGCTGGACAGACACTCCTCCGTTCTGCCTGAATGAAGGAGGCAATGTCGTAAATCTGGCTATTGAACTTAACGGACAACCGCCTTTACAGGTTTATTTCAAACCTTGTAAAGAATATAAAGTGATTTTACGTTCCATCGACCTGGGCGCTATGGAAGTCGTAACCACTTACCAGGAATTACGTGATTTTGCCAAAGTTGGTTCACCCTTCTCCATACCTAAGGCTGCTTTGGTATTAGGAGGATTCGACCCAGAGTTCTCTACAGAGAAGTTCGCTTCACTGGAAGAACAGTTGAAAGCCTTCGGAGCAGGTATTGAGGTTACATTGCTTTCTGCTATCCCAGCAGGTTCCGGACTGGGCACCAGCTCTATCCTGGCTTCTACAGTGCTGGGAGCCATGAGCGATTTCTGTGGTCTGGGTTGGGACAAACAAGAGATATGCAACCGCACGCTGATATTGGAACAGTTGCTTACTACAGGAGGAGGCTGGCAAGACCAATATGGAGGTGTTCTGCAAGGTGTAAAACTATTACAGACACAACCTGGATGGAGCCAACATCCGGTAGTAAGATGGATGCCAGACTTCCTGTTTACAGCCCCGGAATACAGAAAATGCCATTTATTGTATTATACCGGTATTACCCGAACTGCAAAAGGCATTTTGGCAGAAATCGTTCGAGGTATGTTCCTCAATTCGACTACGCATCTGAATCTTCTGAACCAGATGAAAGCACATGCACTAGAATTGCATGACGCCATCCAGCTGGGCAATTTCGAGAAAATGGGACAACTGGTAAGAAAGACATGGGAACAAAATCAGTTACTGGATGCTGGAACAAATCCAGCTACAGTCCAGGCGATAACCCGCCAGATAGATGATTTATGTTTGGGTTACAAATTGCCAGGTGCCGGTGGTGGCGGTTATTTGTATATGATCGCCAAAGACCCTGAAGCTGCCGGAAGAATCAAACATCAACTGTTACAGAATCCGCCTAACAATTGTGCCCGATTCGTAGAGATGAGTTTGTCTGACAAAGGTTTACAAACCAGCAGAAGCTGATTTAGCAATAGCGAATAAGTATAAAAGATAAAAAATCTCCCACTTTCATGGTTTAATCACGAAAGCGGGAGATTTATTTATGCCCAAGAGAATACTTGATATTACTTATTACGGGTAACTGTATAGATTACTTTACCTTCTTTATTTATCATATGAAGATTCAGCACTTTCTTGTCGGCAGAGATAAGAGAATAACCCGTATCACTGCTACAGAATTTTGTACCATCCACAGGTTTAACTTTTCTACTCAACGAACCAGAAGTATTTACCACATAATCAATGTTACTTTCTGTTTTTCTGATGTGCTGGAAATTATGGATATGGCCACACAAATACATATCTACATTAGCATGCTTACGCAAAATAGAATCAAGCCTTTTCTGCAAATCCAGTCTTTCAGAATCATCTTTGCCCGTTTCTGCAAAAATAGGATGATGACCTACCACCAAAACCCAGTCTTCTTTAGCTGCACTCAAAACAGAATCTACCCAATTAAGCTGTTTATTCATATCCTGCTTACAAGCATCCGGATATTTTTCGGTATCTTCACGATACTTGTCAAGCAAAGTAGCTGTATCTACCATTACAAAGCGTACGGTAACCCCGTCGTTTTCCATCGCAAAAGTATAATAGCGACTGGGAACATTCCATCTGGCACTTACTTTACTATAGTCGATAACAGCCTGCGTATTTCCACGATACTCATGATTACCAAGAATAGCATACCATGGAATCATCAGCTCCGGATGACTGTAAATAAGTTCATAATTCGTCATCCACAACGGGTCGTTCACACTACGAACCCCCTCAAAATGATGCACATCACCTGCAGCAACAACACATTCTATATCCACATTCTCGGCCATATTTCCCATCAGCTCAGCAATAGGCTTCTGGTCATAATAGCCGTTTCTGCCCAAATCATTCGCAAGATAAAAGTTTAAAGGTTTTTCTAAAGCCTTCCACACATCAGGAGTTTGAGCAAAAGATACAGAAACGGTAAAAAGGGCCAGGCCCAGAGCAAAAATATTTTTTCTAAGTGAAAACATAACAAACAAATTAAAGAGTTAATAATCAAAATGTATTTGTTTTACTTCTACAAAAGTAAAACCTAAATCTGAAAAGATTCTGAATCATTGTTACGACAAGTACAATAAGTCAGAATCGTTTTCAGTATATAAATTTAAAATCTATTAGAAGCTAATCTTTACACCTGCATTAGCTCTCACACCATAGTACTCTGCCTGCATTGTACGGTCTTTTGTTCCTTGATAATAGCGAAGCGGCTGGTTCAACAAGTTAGTAGCCTCAGCATAAACAGTACATTTAAGCTTCTTGCCAAATGTATAACTTGCATTCACATCCATATAGTTAACGGCATCATAGTATCTGTCAAGTGCCGCATGCTCACCCATCTCATCGATAAAGTCTGAAGCATAGTTATAAGACAGTCTTACATTAAATCCGTACTTTTCAAAATAAAGAGAAGCATTGGCTGTATGCTCCGGTGAACCAGGAAGTCTCAGACCTTTTTCATTTTCACGACCTTCGAAGTTAAAGTTCTTCACATTTGTATATGTATAAGTATAGTTTCCATAGAAACCGATGCACTTCAAAGCTGGAGCAATAAAACCGAAGTCACGCTGATAACCGATTTCAACGCCCAACAAGTCGGCATCGCCACCGTTCACTGATTTCTTGATTTCTTTAAAATCCATACCCGGATAACCGGTAAACTCACCACTGGTACGCTGGTCAACAATGAAATCATCTATACGTTTGTAGAAAATACCTCCCGATACAAGACCTACGCTCTTGAAATAATAATCAGCACTCAAATCGAAGTTATACGACAAAGTTGGAGTCAAATTCGGGTTACCGATATAAATTTCACCCTCAGCAAGATTAATATTGGTACTTGGAACAAGAGCCGAATACTTCGGTCTTGAAAGTGTTTCAGTAAACGAAGCACGAAGTTTGAGGTCGTCGTTTACATTGAACTTATACAATACACTTGGTAAGATATTGATATAGTTATTCTTATGTTCGCCTGTCGGGTCGAGTGTTTCATTTTCCTCAGCATCCACATTCCAGTTAAAACCACTATAAGTCAGGTTGGTTGCTTCCAGACGGGCACCCACAACCAACTGATGACGCTTTCCGAAATTCTGGTCAAAACGAATATAACCAGAAGTTACCCTTTCCGTAGCATCAAAGTTACCGGATGACTCTTCAAGTACTTGTTCACCTTCTATTCCGGCGAAGTCCATACTTCCCAAATATTCTTTAGTTACAAAATCAGTAGAGTTATACTGCGCACCCGGCATATACCCATCACGAATCTGAGTGCTAAGATGATTCATATAATCCGTACCATATTTTTCTTCGTACGCATCACAATAATCATACACCTCAATATCCTTATGTTTATTCTTACTTACATGCTTAGCACCGAATTTAAGCTTATTGCTATAGTAACCCAAGGCTAGAGGCAACTCAAAATTCAGCTTAAACTTGGCATCCGTTTCATAAATCTCCTGATTGGAGTTAGTCAGTTCATCAAGTCCCCAATCGCCCGTTGCAGGATTAACCTGAGTAGTGACATAAGGGAAACGCTGACCGGCATCTACTACATCAAGTGTAATATCTTTCTGTTCCAATGTAAAGTATCTTTCTTCAGGACGGTCCTCACTGGCACGAGAATACGATGCTCCCCAATCCATCTTTAATTTGCCAAACAAATGTTCACCTCCCAAGGCAAAGTCCATTGTCTGCTGAAGCTCAAGACGCGCATTCTTATTTCCGGCAGAGCCACCTTTTGTCTGTATCTCTACTTTAGCTTCACCGTCTGCGGCCGCATCCAAGTCCTTATATGAAATACGATAACGGTTTTCCCAGTCATGACGACGGTTATAAATACCCTTGAAAGTAAGTTTGTGATTCGGATTAATATCATAATCCAAAGATAAAGAGTAGCTCTGGCGCTGACGAGTTACATAGTATTGTCTTGTTTCTGCATCAGTAATATAAACTTCACCTATATCTTCATCTCTGTCATACTCAAATTCCACGTCGTCCGAACCGATAGGAGCATTCTGATAAGAAAGAGCAACCATCATACCCAATTTGTCGTTGAAGAAACGGTCACCGTATGTAAAGCCGGCATTGATCTGTGCATCTTGGCTTACGACATTATACCCCGATCCCAATGTTGCATTGATAACACGTTTATAGGGAGTGCTTTTTGTAACAAGGTTAATAGAACCACCGATTGCATCGCCATCCATATCGGCTGTTACTACCTTATTAACTTCAATCGTCTGAACCATATCCGAAGGAATAAGGTCGAGCTGTACATTACGCACATCGCCTTCGGCAGAAGGAATTCTGTTTCCGTTAATAGTGACAGAGCTCAAATCGGCAGAAGTACCACGAACCTGACCAAAACGAGCCTCACCCTGGTCGTACTGTACATTTATACCGCTGATACGCTTCAAGGCATCACCAATATTCGAGTCCGGGAACTTGCCAACCTGGTCGGCCGACACAATATTAACAATACCCATTTCATTTTTCTGAGAGTTAAGAGCACGGCGCTGTCCTTGGAAGGCTCCTCCCACAACGACTTCTTGAAGCTCTACTCCTTCGGTAAGTACAATATTCTTTTCTACAGTATTCCCTCCTGAGATTTTAATTTTCATCTCGATAGGACTGTAGCCTACATAAGTAACCTTTACTTTATACTCACCCGGCTTAAGATTTGGTAAAATATAGAATCCGTCAATGTCACTCACCACTCCAGTATGCAAATCTTCGATAAAGATTGAAGCTCCTGGAAGAGTATGATTCTCTGTATCTACTACTCTACCACGTACGATTCCAAATTCTGCAGCATCAGTATCATTAACAGCCACTGCATTTACACTAAATGCCGATGCAGCCAGTAACAATGATACACTTTTTAAAATCTTTTTCATACCTTAAAAAAACATTTATTATTTTGCCGCAAAGGTCATGATTAGACATTACATCGGCTTTTCATTTTATTTAAGAGCATGAAACAATCTGGTTACAAACCTGCATGCCACCCGTATTACCAGAAAGACAAACATCTGTCAAAGGAAAGAAAAAGAAAGGGCATAACTTTGATACTGTTTTATCACCATAGTGATAAAGCACAAACAGCCTGAAAGGTACATACATTAAAATCCCCTACACCTCTTCACAGAGCCGCAGGGGAACAAACAAAAAAACTTAACTATATCTAGTCTACAGTTGCTTACAAAACTATCTCCCACTTTTCGATCAACTAAAAAATAAGCCTATATTCTCTAAGATAAGGAATAGAATACATGCATAGAAAGAAAAATAATCTCCCTACAAATTTAACTGAATGGCAAAATATTAGCAATCAACTATATCCGCAAATCAATAATATCAAAGAATCGACACACGCAAGCAATCAAACTGAAATGTATATTGCAAACCCATTAATCCAAACAATGAATAACGCATATTTATTTTGTTTATATTCACAATTATAGTATCTTTGCAGCAAATAAACCAATAACCATGAAAGAAAGAATTACAACATATCATACTTCTGCTGTTCTGGAGGCCAGTCTTCAGAACTATAGCTTCATGGTGTTTGTACATTGGTTCAGTGGATTTATTTAACTGACACTTTCTTCATCGTACAAGATTAGCTTGTGCAACTGTTTTTTTTCCTATTACTCATATAAAAAAAAGAAGTGTTATGTTCAAAATAATTCTCATTATGTTCCTAGGCATAGGAATAGGCTACGCATTTAAAAATGTCTCACTCTTACAAAAGACTGAAAAGTCTATCTCACTGACTATTACTTGTCTTCTTTTCATCTTAGGATTATCAATCGGATCGAATGATTTGATAATTAACAACCTATACACATTTGGATGGCAGGCAGCCGTACTGGCCACATTCAGTTTGACAGGCAGTATACTCATTTCATGGATGGTTTATAAATTATTCTTTAAGAAAGGAGGTAAAGCATGAAAGGCAGTATCATCGTATTATTATTTTTCTTTGCCGGAGGCATATTAGGGACATTGCACATCATTCCATTTGACGTGCATCACCTTTCCATGTATATATTGTATGCCCTTATGCTCCAAGTGGGACTCAGTATAGGTAGCAACAAGAATTTAAGGGAAATTGTAAAGTCAATACGGCCAAAGATGCTTATCATTCCCATGGGAACAATCGTTGGAACGTTGGTGTTTTCTGCCACAGCTAGCCTCTTATTAAGTCAATGGAGTGTTTTCGACTGTATGGCTGTAGGCAGCGGATTTGCTTATTACTCACTTTCATCGATTCTCATCACACAGTTTAAAACACCTTCCATCGGTCTGCAACTGGCTACAGAGCTGGGAACCATTGCCCTGCTGGCCAATATATTCCGAGAAATGATGGCATTGCTCGGCACACCCCTTATCCAGAAATATTTTGGCCGGCTGGCTCCTATATCGGCAGCCGGTGTAAATTCGATGGATGTCGTTCTGCCGGTTATCACCCGCTACTCTGGAAAGGAAATGATTCCCATTGCTATCGTTCATGGAATTTTGATCGATATGAGCGTTCCATTTTTTGTTTCGCTTTTCTGCAACTTATAATATAAGTAAAAGAAAAATCCGATAACATGATATTTGAAAAATAAGTATTGAACTTATCAGGAGATTTTTTTATATTTGCTTTCATAGAACTTTAAAATCATACAACTATGAATGCAAATCCCGTATTCAGTCTACACATTCCAACCCGGATTTTATTCGGCTGCGGTGAAATAAAGAAACTGGCAACAGAGAAACTCCCCGGTAAAAAAGCATTGATTATAATTTCTGCCGGGGGATCGATGAGAAAATATGGTTATCTGGATAAAGTAATAGGATTCCTGAAAGAAAACGATGTTGAAAGTGCTGTTTTCGATAAAGTATTGCCTAATCCTATCAAACAGCATGTAATGGAAGCTGCCCAGCTATGCCGTGACGAGCATTGTGACTTCGTTATCGGACTTGGTGGAGGAAGTTCTATCGATTCGGCAAAAAGTATCGCCATTATGGCATGCAATGAAGGAGATTACTGGGACTATATTCTATCGGGAAGCGGAAAAGGAAGACCGGTAAAAAAAGCATTGCCCATCATTGCTATTCCAACGACAGCCGGAACAGGTACCGAAGCTGACCCTTGGACCGTAATTACTCATGAAACAGCCCAGGAAAAAATAGGCTTCGGATGTCAATATACTTATCCCGTATTGTCCATCATTGATCCGGAACTGATGACAAGTATTCCACCGCATCTGACAGCCTATCAGGGATTCGATGCTTTCTTCCACGCTGCAGAAGGCTTTATTGCAAACTGTGCTACACCAATAAGTGACTTGTACGCACTGGAAGCTATCCGACTTATATATAAATATCTGCCTGTAGCTGTAGCCGATGGAAGGAATCTAAAAGCCAGAGCCAAACTGGCATGGGCAAGCACACTGGCCGGAATGGTAGAATCAACTTCCAGCTGCACCTCCGAACATTCTATGGAGCATGCCATGAGTGCTTTCTACCCCCAACTGCCTCATGGAGCCGGACTGATTTGCCTGTCGGCTGCGTACTTTGAGACTTTCCGAAATGACTGTATGAAAAGATACATGAAAATGGCTGAAGCAATGACGCAAAAGAAAAGCAACCGGCCATCTGATTTCATTGATGCATTGCTGGTAATGCAAAAAGAATGCCTCGTACAAGACCTTAAATTAAGTGATTGGGGAATCCAGAAAAATGATTTGAGCAAAATGGTACAAAATGCACGTGAAACGATGGGTGATTTATTCCGACTTGATCCTCGCCCACTGAGAGATGAAGAAATTCTGGATATTTACGAAAAATCTTATAAATAACTTTTATAAAAAATGAGGTAACACTGAAAAAGCATTGTTACCTCATTTTTTTATTTCATTTATAAAGGCTGTGATAATTCCTCCAATGTTTTGCCTTCAAAATTACAAACTCTTTCTTTATACTCCAAAGGAATGGGAACCGGCTCGTTCGTAGCAATATTATAGCCCACCATTACTGTCCGACATTCGCATTTTACCATACCAGACTCCGGGTTAATGACCCGCTGTAACAGCGTAAAACTTTTATTGCCCAAATGTATAACCGCAGTTTCTATAACCAAATTGTCGGAAAAGAAAACCGGAGCCAGAAAATTCGCATTGATATTAGCTACAACAACAGCCATTTTATTCCAATCCTGCTCACCGAAAACATCTCTGAAATAAGTAGTCTTGGCCAAATCGTACAATGAAAAATAGACAGAATTATTCATGTGGCCAAACTGGTCAACGTCGCTAAAACGAATTTGTATAGGCAGAGCATGCCTGAAGTTGATTGCTTCTCCCATAATCAAAATAAAACATATTTAACCCATTAAAATGGGGATTACTAAAATGCCCTAGATAATTCGAGGTCAAAGATAGTACTTTTTAAAATAAACAGCCATTGAATAGAAGATTATTCTTACATTTGTACACAAAATAAAAACAATACCTAGCAATATAAAAATATATGGAAAAGAAATTCAACAAAGAAACACTCTGTGTTCAAGCTGGGTGGAAGCCTAAAAAAGGTGAACCACGTGTACTGCCCATTTACCAAAGTACAACCTTTAAATATGACAATAGTGAACAAATGGCCCGCCTGTTCGACCTGGAAGAAAGCGGATATTTTTACACACGACTTCAAAATCCGACTAATGATGCTGTTGCGGCCAAAATAGCTGAACTGGAAGGTGGTGTAGCTGCGATGCTTACATCATCAGGTCAGGCTGCCAACTATTATGCGGTATTCAATATTTGCGAAGCAGGTGACCATTTTGTATGTGCATCAACTATCTACGGAGGTACTTTCAACTTGTTTGGTGTTACCATGAAGAAACAAGGTATTGACGTGACATTTGTAGATACAGACGCATCAGAAGAAGAGATTTCTAAAGCTTTCCGCCCCAATACAAAATGTCTTTTCGGCGAAACAATTTCTAATCCTAGCATCAATGTACTGGATATAGAAAAGTTTGCCCGTATTGCTCATAAACACGGAGTTCCTCTGATTGTTGACAACACTTTTGCTACTCCCATTAACTGCCGTCCTTTCGAATGGGGAGCTGATATCGTAACCCACTCTACAACCAAATATATGGATGGCCATGCCTGCTGTGTAGGAGGTGCTATTGTTGATAGTGGCAACTTTGACTGGGATGCATATGCCGATAAATTCCCGGGACTGACCCGTCCAGATGAATCTTATCATGGCTTAACCTATACCAAAGCATTTGGGAAAATGGCCTATATCACTAAAGCAACAGCCCAACTGATGCGTGACTTAGGCTCTATCCAATCACCCGAAAATGCATTCTTGCTGAACTTAGGACTGGAGACCTTGCACCTACGTGTCCCCCGCCACTGTGAGAATGCCCAGAAAGTTGCTGAATGGCTGGAAGCTAATCCTAAAGTCAAATGGGTTAATTACTGCGGACTGAAAAGCAGTAAATATTATGAGCTTGCACAAAAATACATGCCAAACGGCTCTTGCGGTGTTATTGCTTTCGGTCTGAAAGGCACACGCGAAGATGCGATACGCTTTATGGACAAATTGCAACTGGCCTGCATCGTAACACACGTGGCTGACGCACGTACTTGTGTTTTGCATCCTGCCAGTCATACACACAGACAGCTTTCGGAAGAGCAGCTGATAGAGGCTGGAGTAGCTCCTGACTTGATTCGCTTGTCTGTCGGTATCGAAAATGTAAATGATATTATAGACGATTTAAACCAGGCAATGGAGCAGATTTAAATCAAGACGTAAACCTATAAAAAAAGCACTCAAGAAAAATTCTTGAGTGCTTTTTTTATAGTCGTGATTGATTATTATTTCTTTTTAGAAACTTCACGAGAGAATGAATATGGGAAGTCAGCTTCGTTTACTCCTCTATTCTTATTAGGCTGCGCAGTCATATCGCATTCTATACGTCCACCTTTCAGCAAGGTTTCATACTCAATGTAGTTACGGGTACTTTCCTGAGCGTTAATTACATACTTGTTAAGATAGAAATTTTCGTCACTGTTATTCGGTGCATCAATTTCCATTACATTACCGTTTTCGAAATGCAATTTGGCTTTCTTGAACAAAGGAGCTCCCAATATATACTGATTGGTTCCCGGACAAACCGGATAAAATCCCAAAGAAGTAAATACATACCAGGCAGATGTCTGACCATTGTCTTCGTCACCACAATATGCATCCGGTGTCGGTGTATACATACGGTTCATAACCTGACGCAACCAATACTGTGCTTTCCAAGGCTGTCCGGCATAGTTATACAGATATATCATGTGCTGGATAGGCTGGTTTCCGTGTGCATAGTTACCCATATTCATCACTGTCATTTCACGAATTTCGTGTATTACCTGACCATAGTAGCTGTCATCGAAGACAGGCGGAACATTAAAGACAGAATCGAGCATTTCTACAAATGTTTCCTTACCTCCCATCAGGTCGATAAGTCCCTGAGGATCATGGAATACAGACCAAGTATAATGCCAACTGTTGCCTTCAGTAAAGGCATCACCCCATTTCAATGGAGAGAATGGTTTCATAAACTGTCCGTCCTTATTTTTACCACGCATCAGCTTGGTTTCAGGGTCGAACAAGTTCTTGTAGTTCATAGCTCTTTTTGCAAAAAGATTGATTTCTTTCTTAGGACGCTTCAGTTCCTTAGCCAACTGATACAGACACCAGTCATCATACGCATATTCCAATGTACGTGCAGCATTTTCGTTAATCTTCACATCATAAGGTACATAACCTAGTTCATTGTAATAGTTATAACCCTCACGGCCTGAAGAGTTAACGGTAGGATGTACACCATTGACAGCCGCCATCAAACCTTTCCAGAGTGTTTCTGTATCCTCTACACGGATGCCTTTTAAATAAGCGTCAGCCAAAACAGAAGCTGTATTGTTTCCAACCATGCAACCACGATGACCTGGACTCGCCCATTCTGGATAGAAACCACTTTCGCGGTATGCATTGAGATATCCCTCCTGAATTTCTTTATTGACAGAAGGATACATCAAATTAAGCAATGGGAACAGACAACGGAAAGTATCCCATACACCGGTATCTGTGTAATAGTAGCCTGGAAGTACTTCTCCGGTTGTCGGGCTATAATGCATAACTTTTCCGGCTGCATCGATTTCGTAAAACTTACGTGGGAAAAGCAAAGAACGATACAGGCAAGAATAGAACATACGGTACTGATCCAAGCTACCGCCTTCGACTTCAATTCGGCCTAACATTTCATTCCATGCCTGCTGCCCTTTCTGTGCCAGAGTTTCCAGATTATCATTACCAAGTTCCTTCAAATTCAACTCAGCTTGTTCCGGACTGATGAATGAAGAAGCAATGCGCGCATGCACTTTTTCGCCTTTAGCAGTTTTAAAACCAATAACAGCTCCTACATGATCGGCAGTTTGTGAAAGAACGCCTTCACTCAACTCTTTACCGTTGAAACTTGATTTATAAGTGAAAGGCTTATCAAAAACAATCACGAAATAGTTTTTGAAATTCTCTGGAACACCGCCACTATTTCTGGTAGAATAACCGATAATCTTATTCTCTGACGGAATAATCTGTATGAATGAACCGTTATTGAAAGCATCGATTACTACATAAGAAGCATCACTTTCAGGGAAAGTAAAGCGGAACATTGCAGCGCGTTCTGTAGGAACCATTTCGGTCACTACATCATGCTCAGCCAAATAAACCTTATAATAGTGAGGCTTAGCTATTTCTCCTTTATGAGAGAACCAGCTGGCACGTTTATCTTCGTCAAACTCAGGTTTGCCTACAACAGGCATAATAGAGAACTGTCCGTAATCGTTAATCCACGGACTGGGTTGATGAGTCTGCTTAAATCCTCTAATCTTAGTTGCAGTATAGGTATACTGCCATCCGTCACCCATTTTACCGGTCTGCGGTGTCCAAAAGTTCATACCCCATGGTACTGCTATAGCAGGGTATGTATTACCAGTAGATAACTCAAAGGTAGACTGCGTACCCATCAAAGGATTTACGTATTGCGTAAAATCCTTTGCCTTGCCCCATAATGCTAGTGGCAATAAGAAAGCTAATAAAAGTAGTTTTTTCATGGTATAAGTGTTAATTAATTCCCCAATTAGTTCGTTTATTAGTCATTATAATTTCCATCGTTCCTCCCTCCTTAATATCATCATGAGTAAAAAACGGAGTATCCAATGTTTTATTATTCAACTTAACGGCCTTAATGTATTTATTTCCTTTCGAATTGTTTTTTGCAAATATAGTAAAAATCTTATTCTCCGGAAGAGTTATTGTCACTTTATCAAAAAGCGGACGACCTATGGAATACACAGGAAGCCCCGGACATACCTGATAAAATCCCATTGCATTCATAATATACCAGGCAGACATCTGACCACAATCCTCATTACCGGAAAGTCCTTCTACATCATTGAAATACAATGTAGTAAGAACTTTATCAACAAGCTCCTGAGTTTTCCATGGCTGGCCTACATAATTATAGAAATGAATTATGTGGTGACTCGGTTCGTTACCATGGGCATATTGTCCTATGAGTCCGGAAATATCAACAGAAGTTGCAGTTCCTTCTATAGTTGAATCAATCGTAAATAAGGAATCAAGTTTTTGAGTGAATTTCGTTCTACCTCCCATCAAATTGACTAATCCATCTACATCATGAGGGACAAACCATGTCCACTGCCATGCATTTCCTTCGCAATAGTCATCATTTCTATGGTTAGAAGCTTTTGGATTAAAAGGCGTTCTCCATTTTCCATGAGAATCCAGCCCCCGCATAAACCCTGTTGACGAATCATAATACTTCTGATACCCTTTAGCAAAACGAGTATACCTTACAGCATTAGCAGTATCACCCAAGGCTGATGCCAGTTGAGCTATACACCAATCGTCGTATGCATATTCCAAACCTTTGGCTACAGCCTCATTCTCTTTATCACATGGGATATAACCCATCTTATTTTTATAATATCGGGCAGGAGGCATCAAGTAAGGAATCATCCATCGCGGACATTTAATACCCGTTGTATCGTATTCGGCTGCTCGTAATGCTGCTCTATAAGCTTTCTGGATATCAAAGTCCCTGTATCCCTTAGCATAGGCATCTGCTATTAATGAAACAGCGTGGTATCCGATCATGGTAGCTGTATAATTGGATGCCATATCCCACTTGGGGTAAATACCTCCTTCCTCACTTTTCTTAATTAAAGAACGGATAAAGTCTGAATTAAGTTTAGGGTCAAGAATAGTCCAAAGCGGATGAACAGCCCGAAACGTATCCCATAAAGAAAATATTGTATAATAATTCTCGCCCGGGATTGTTTTATGGATTTGATGATCCATTCCTAAATATCTTCCATCAACATCTGTAAATATACTTGGAGCAATTGCCATGTGGTATAAACCCGTGTAAAAAATAGCCAGCTGATCCCGATCTTCCGTATGGACATCTATTTTCGACAGGAATTGATTCCATGCAACCGATGCAGACAAACAGACTTTATCAAAATCCCAATCTGGAATTTCTTTCTCTACATTGGCCCGAGCTCCTTCCATATCAACAGCTGAAATTCCTACCTTCACTAGGACTTGTTCATTTTGTGAAGTAGAAAAATTCAACAATGCTTTCATACGGGTCTGTTCTCCCACCTCATCATCAACAGTTACGGTATCATCAACCAGCTTATAGGTAAACGGCTTGGAAAATTTCATGTAGAAGTAAACCGGCTGGTCAAAAGCCCAATAGGCAGTTCGTTTATAACCACGAATCTCCGTATCACTTAACACGTCTATCACCATTTCCTTATTCTCCTGCCGCTGCAAACTATAATCCAGGTCTAAAATAAAACCAGACTCTGAGTTCTGTGGGAAAGTATAACGATGAATGGCAGCACGAGTAGTGGCTGATAATTCTGCTTTAACACCGTATGTTTTCAAGTATACAGTATAATATCCGGGAACTGCAACTTCCGAATCATGTGAAAAAGCAGATGCATATGCGACTTGCTGACTAGCCAAGCCAGTAGGCTCGTAACGCTGCTCACCTACCGTAGGCATCAACAGAATATCTCCATAATCACAACAACCGGTTCCACTGATGTGTGTATGTGAAAAACCATTTATTGTTGAATCTGGATAATAATATCCTGAACACGAATCCCAACCATCAATTCGTGTATCCGGACCGGGTTGTATCATACCGTGGGGAACGATAGGCCCCGGAAAGGTGTGTCCGTGGCCTCCAGTCCCGATAAAAGGATTTACATAAGATACATAGTCTTCTTCCAACGCTGCTTCCGAGGACTCTACACATGCATAAGAAGCGATGCTGACGATAAGTCCGATAAGCCCTCTAACAAGCAAACTTATTTTTCTCATTTATCTATTTCGTTTTCAAATATTAGGTTTGCTGCCCATCTCGAATTCGACAGTAGCACCATTCATTATCTGCTCATGTGTAATATAAGTCTTATCGTACGGCTTACCATCAATTTTCACCGACTGAACATAGATATTCTCCTTGCTTACCTGCGGAGCCAGCACAGTAAATACCTTTCCATTATTCAAATGAAGTTTCAGCTCAGGGAAGAGAGGGGTTCCCAATTCATAAATGCCTCCAACTGGATTAACAGGATAAAATCCCATAGCACTAAAAACAAACCAAGCAGACATCTGTCCGCAATCTTCGTTTCCACAGATTCCGGCTGGAGTGTTTAAATACAGCTCATTCATTACTTGAGCAATATATTTTTGAGTTTTCCATTTATTCTGAGTCTGGTTATATAAATAAATTACATGATGGCTAGGTTCATTACCATGAACATATTGCCCAATCATACCTGTACTGAAAATTGGCAAATCTTCTTTTCCAGCAGGAATATAGGTAAACATACTATCCAGTTTTTCTTCAAACTTTTTCTGTCCACCCATTAATTCCATCAAGCCCTTCGTATCGTGCTGTACAGACCAAAGGTAATGCCATGCATTACTTTCACAGATATATTCGGTGTAGTCATCCGGATTAAAGTTTTTGATAAATATACCTTTATCATCCAGTGGCTGCATAAATCCACTTGCCGGATTATAGAGATTCTTGTAATTCTGGGCACGGGTATAGAATCGCTCTGCAATATCTTTCTTACCCATTTTCTCTGCCATACGTGCAATACAGTAGTCATCATAAGCATACTCCAACGTTTTAGACAGTGACCAGTTTTCTGAATTATCATAAGTTATGTTATAAGGGATATACCCGTGCTTCTTGTACAAGCCAAGACCTCTGTAACTGTCCATGTCAGCGGAAACGACACATGCATTCAAAGCTTGTTCTGCATCAAAATCACCAATTCCTTTCAAATAAGCGTCCACAATAACAGGAACTGCATGATAACCTATCATCATTTCTGTTTCTCCGCCCCATAATGGCCATAAAGGCAGGCGTCCGTGCTGTTCAAAAAATGCAAGGAATGATTTTATCATATCGTTTGTACGCTCTGGTTCTGTATAGGTAAACAAAGGGTGTGAAGCGCGATAAGTATCCCAAAGGGAGAATGTACTATAATTTACCCATCCATCGGTTTTATGTATCTCACCGTCAGCACCTCTATAACTTCCATCTACATCACTATAGATTGTTGGAGCAAGCATCGTATGATAAAGAGAAGTGTAAAATTTCACTTTATTATCTGCATTTGTACCCTGAACGTTAATCTTACCCAACTGAGCATTCCAACGATCTTTCGCATCAGCAACATAACGGTCAAAATCATCATGAGGAGCTTCAGCAGATAGATTTTTTTCTGCACCTTCTTTACTTACACTCGAAAGTGAAGTTGCAATTGTAATCTGTTCACCGTCCTTTGTATTGAATTTGAATTGTGCAATGTAAGCTGTTCCTATACGCTGACCTTTCAATACAACCGCTGTTGTATCAATATCTACACTTTCAAAAGGTTTAGAAAAACGACTTCTGAAAAATAGTTTCTGGTCACGAGCCCAGCCCTGCGAGAAGCGATATCCTTCAATTGTACATGAATCAACAATGGCTATCTGAGAATCATTGGTAAAGTCCCAGTTCATCGCTTTTTTCAAGTTCAAGAAAACTGCTGATTCTGCTGCAGGGAATGTGTAACGTTGAATACCTACACGCTCTGTTGCAGTAAGCTCCACCTTAATGTTATAGTCTTTTAAGAGTACACTATAATATCCGGCATAAGCGTGTTCATCAGAATGATTGAATTTAGAATAGATACCAAGATTGCCTTCAGATTGTTCTTTATAAGGTAAAGTAACAGGCATAAATGATACATCATACAAATCACCTGCACCGGTTCCTGAAAGATGCGTATGACTAAATCCTGCAATGGTACTATCTGGATAATAATAACCGGCAATTCGATCCCAACCAGCTAAACCATTATCTGGACTTAATTGTACCATACCAAAAGGGGCCTGTGCACCAGGGTATGTGTTTCCTGTAAAATCTGTACCTATAAAAGGATTAACCAAAGCTGCATAATCTTCCGTTGTTGATTCTGAAGACTTACTAGTACAAGCAACTAAAGAGCAAAATAAAGCTACTAATGAAATAAAACTTAGTTTCATGATTAATATAAGATGTTATTCAATGGTATTTCGTTTACAAAGATATGCATTTTTTTTATTTTATAAAGCCTAAAGAAGCCCAGAAGAGATTTATAAAATAAATAATTGGTTATCAAGCTATAAAGCAAAAAAATGCTTATATTAATTACTTTACAAAAATATCAAGCGAGACAATTAATCTTAAAAAAAGAAAATACGAAGAAAAAAAGAATGATATATGTTTTTTACAATAAAAAGATTTGATAACTTTAAAAAATATAAGAAAATAACATGTTTATAAAAAAATAAGAAAATTCTAATTTTGCAACAACCATGAACGATTATTATAACTAACAGTAAGTTTTACCTTATAAAAAACAACAATAATGATACACGACAAACAAAACAACTTAAAAAGATTAATCCTTACTAAATCATATACACCATTATTTTTGCATTTTAATTATGGGTGGTATAAATTTTATAGTTTACTGAAGTTAAACAAAGGGAATAAACTTAAATGCTCAAATAATTTATACAATAAAAAGAACAGAGCTACAAAAAATAATTATCCTGAATATCTTGAAAGCAAACTTACACAAAAATATATTTCAACATATTATAATTTGAAAGTTTTAAAACGTATATACTTTGTAAAATTCAACATCAATAAAAAGCTATTCAAAAGCAAATGGCTTCTTGAGATTAGATTTATATTAAACAATACAACTAGAAGTATGAATTATGAAAAGAAAAACAAATACGGATAATATTAATTAGCTCAGTTTACTATTATTACATACAGAAAGCTTAAATCCCGCTTAATTCACATTTACTCATCAGCCAAAAATTAATTGGTATTAGCTTCCCTTGTGTAATAATAATAAATGTAGCATTGAATTTACTAACACAATTTATATTTGCTGTAAATATAGACGATTGATTTATGACATATGTTCTAATTCGTAAGACTTAACATCTGCCTCAGGAAAGTTAATCAAATTACTGCATGCTTTAAAAGAATTACAAAAGCAAAAAATCAGAACAGTAAGAAGATTATTTTATCCCATCAATTGTCCTAACGTGCTACAACGAGTAATTATAACGAGATTTTGCAATAATCTTCCATCAAAAAATTTAAAATTATGGAATCTAACACAAATGCAAAAAATGAAGAGATTGAAGTATTAGTAAAACTTTGTATCTCAAAAAATAAAAAGGCAGAAAAGGAATTATCACAGAGATGCCTCAAGTTTATAAAACGCATATTAAGTTTACACGACTTTAATGCTATAGATCAAGATAGCAAAGAAGATCTAATTCAAGATGTTCTGATTAAGGTCCTCACAAAAATAGAATTTTATGAATTTGACAATTCCAGTTTTTATAATTGGCTTTATATCCTAACGCAAAACACCTATTTGGATATTATCCGTAAAAAAAAAGGAGGTACGACACTCTAAGTTATAATGAATTTGAAAATATCCAAATTCAATGTTGCAATGAAGATTTAAGTGACTTTAATGTTCTGAAAAAAGAAAAATATGACAGAATTAGGAAAGCACTAAAATTTATCACAGAGAAAGAAAGAAAGATAATTATTTTGTACTACATTAGAGAGTTGAAACTAACTGAAATAGGTGCCCTACTAAGGATGCCTACCAGTACAGTTCATAAAACAAAAGATAAAGCAATAAAACGTATTAAAGAAATCCTAAATATCCATGATTAAATCTGGATAAAACTCAAGAGAATATTATCAAACCAAGTTTATAATATCATGAGAATATAAATTAAACTGTGTCAGCAAAGAATAAATATATAGATTTGCTAACACAGTTTTTTTATGAAAAAAGAATTTGATTTTGCGAGCAGCAAGAACTAGCCATTGAACAACCAAAACTAGCAAGCCTTTATTAGGAAAGAATTTTTAGTCTATTGTTGAAAAGTATCATAAATGCAAATCTAGAGGATGAAATGAATGTACATCTTAAAGAAGTAGAGCGTCAATTAACCTACAATTATTAAGAGGCGTTGGAGCATTCTGGTATAAGCTGCTGCAGACCGCTTAATCAGCCTGTATGCTTTTGGTTACAGAATAAATAAAGTAGAGATTGAATGGAAGATAAGGTTATGGTATTGGCAGAGAAGAACATAAGGAGTTGTCAGAATGTACTTATCCAGAAATGTGGGAAAGTAACTTCTGCTGAGTATTCTGACAGATCTTCAGAACCGCGAAGTTGAAGAAATTCTTATTGCCAGTATAGAGACGGATTGAAAAGCTCTCCTGAGGTCATTCAAGGCTTATATTCCAGTACAGCTATACAGTTTTATATTGCACATCTAATTCGAAATTATAACAAATTGTAGGCCCCAAATAACAAAAGAAACTACTGAGGAATTTTAATAAAGTTAATCAGGCTGTAAATAATAAATCAGCAGAAAATAAACTTCTAAAATTGGAAGAAGATGGAATGAATGGTATCCTATCGTCGTCAGGGCCCGAAAAGGGAATTAGGATAAGTTGTCCGAATATTAACAGTACACCCCTACTATTCGTATGCTCGTATTTACAACGAATACTAGTGAAAGGTATCACCGTCTAATCCGTAGGGTAACAAAAAACAATGACTTAATCGTAAGCATTCAGCAAACCCCGTATTTCCCCCTCTGAAAGTTCTTCTTAGTTTTGCGTGAATTTAAAACGTGAAACGATGAAGAACTTGACATTAGAAGAATTTAAAAAGATTCATGAAGAATGGAAGTCAA
>Juniper_p2__coassemble_1040_pt1 | contig 36393 bp, 38 predicted proteins | sample Juniper_p2__metabat2_high_PE_003 | metagenome-assembled genome bin Juniper_p2 | reverse complement strand
TAGCTTTTATAATAAAATAATGTAATATTTTGTAACTTATGAAGAGGAATTCTTATAAATATGGTCGTATATTTTATTATGGATTATTGGTTGGTGCTTCAATTGGAATGCTTATAATGTCGTATTATCTTATATGTAATAATACACCACTATAAAGATTTACGATGGTTATGAAAATGAAGTTTATACTATCAGGTATTCTGATTGCTGCTATCGGGCTGATACTATCGCACACGTATCGCCCGTATGTTTATGAGAACCATATCAATGACTTTCATCTGGCAGATGTGATAGGCAGTGTCGTTTGCGTTCCTGCTGCTGTACTATGCGCCTATGGCATTGATAACAGATATACGATAAAGCAATACACAATCTGGGCTGTAATAGTCTATATTGCATACGAGTTTCTCGGACTTTTTCATATACATGGCACTTTCGATGTATATGATATTATTGCCATAATAATAAGCAGTTTTGTGTTTTATCGGATATGTTTGCTCTTTGGGAGTTCAAGAAAAAGATAGTTAGTAGATAGCTTTACACGGTGAATATATCAATATAAAGTAACGCGTGAAAATGTTGTTTTAAATGAAACATCTTAACCTAAAGATAACACATAGATAACATAAACTCTTGTTCTTTACACATACCTTTGCAGCATAAGATATATAAAGTCTAACTTCAATTTAAAACGAACGAAATGAAAAAGACACTCGTATTCATGTTATTGCTCTGCATTACGCTCGGCGCTCAGGCACAATTGTTATGGAAAGTATCCGGTAACGGACTTGACCGGCCCTCGTATGTCATAGGGACACACCATCTTGCACCACTTTCTGTCAAGGATAGTATAGCCCATCTTCAACAGGCTATTGACCAGACAGAACAAGTGTATGGCGAAATCGTAATGGATGACGCTAATAATCCTGAAATACTTATGAAAATGCAGCAAGCCATGATGCTGCCTGCCGATACTACGCTAAAATGTTTCTACACACAGGCACAGTATGATACTATCGCTGCCGTGGTAAAGAATTATATGGGGGTAGACCTTGCCTTGTTCGATAAGCTGAAGCCTGCTACTATCACTACTCAGCTGTCGGTGGCGCTGGCTATGAAATCGCTGAAAGGATTCAATCCGCAGGAACAGCTTGATACATGGTTTCAGACACAGGCACGACAGGCAGGAAAGAAAGTAGGTAGTCTGGAAACTATCGATATGCAAATCAATGTTCTCTATAACTCACAAACTTTGACGCGTCAGGCACTTTTGCTGTATTGCACTGCTACGCATATAGAACAAGGTGTTGACCAAAGTTTGCGTATGAATCAGGCTTATATGAAACAGGATTTGGACGAACTGCTTGCAATCATTGAGGAAAAGATGGGCGATGCCTGCGACAGTACTCCCGAAGAGATTAGCACCTTGATATATGGTCGTAATGCAAATTGGGCCCGCCAGTTTCCAAGTATCATGAAGCAGTCTCCAACTCTGTTTGTGGTAGGTGCCGGACATTTGCCCGGTTCACAAGGTTTGCTGAAACTGCTTCAGAAACAAGGATATACGGTGGAAGCTATGAATTGACGAAACATATACTTGTGGCTGGAGGGCTGATGGTAGTCAGCGATACAGATGTTTCTCTTGAATAATCTGATAAACAGAAGGATGAAGAAAATATCGGATATCTCTCCCGGCAGAAATACTTTCTCGGATAAAGGTAGAACTTACTTCTAATATAGGAGAATCTACTGCCAATACATTGTTGGGCAGTGAGGTTTTGTCTATGTCGTATCCGAGGCGTGGATAAACCAGCAGGTGATATTTCTCCAAAATTTCCTCCGGAGATTTCCAGCGGTCGAAAGCTTTCCAGTTGTCTGCTCCGATGAGCAGGTAAAAATCTCTGTCCGGATAAGCCTGGGCCAACTTGTTCAGGGTATGGATAGTGTAAGATGGGCGTGGCAGTGAAAATTCGAAGTCGGAAGCCTTGAAGTGCGGATAGCCGGCTACTGCTGCTTCCACCAGCTCCAGCCGCAGTTTGTCTTCAAGCAGATTGTCCTGTACCTTGAACGGATTCTGAGGGGAGATCAGAAACCATACTTCGTCCACCCAGCCATACTCGCACAAATAGTTGGCGAGGGCCAGGTGACCGATATGGATAGGATTGAATGAGCCTCCGAATATGGCTGTTCTTACAGACATTTTCTCCACTTTTTATAGTTGATGACCTGCCACGCCGCCACCAGTATCATGGCTACGGCAATGATATACTCTTCTTTGGCTACAGCCAGAATGCCGACAGTTAGGGCTGACAGGCCAATAAAAATACAAAGAATGCTCAGGATACGAGCTGTTTTTTTAGGGTCTTTTACAGCCATAGCTTATTTGTTTAAAAAGTCGCGGATAACCTGCAGTGCTTCTGCTTTGGCTGTTTCCAGATTGTCGTTGATTATGGTTACATCGAATTTAGGAGCAAAGCTCAGCTCATATTCGGCTTTGGCGATACGGCTTTCAATCACTTCGGGCGAGTCTGTTCCGCGTCCGTTCAGTCGTTTGCGCAGTTCTTCTACCGAAGGGGGCTGGATGAAGACTGACAGTGCGCGTTCGCCGTAGAATTTCTTGATATTGCATCCACCTACTACGTCTACATCAAAAATTACGTTCTGGCCACTTTCTAACTGTTTTTCTACCTGGCTTTTCAATGTGCCGTAAAAACGGTTTTCGTAAACTTCTTCGTATTCCAGAAATTCGTCGTTGGCAATGCGCTGTTTAAATTCTTCCGGTGTAAGGAAAAAGTATTCCACACCATTTTGCTCTGTACCTCTGGGGGCACGGCTGGTTGCCGAAATAGAGAAGGCAAGATTCAGGTTCTGTGTCAGAAGATAGTTGATGATGGTTGACTTTCCCGAACCTGACGGAGCCGAAAATATGATAAGTTTTCCCATGTTGACAATTTACATTACGTTAAGTACTTGTTCTTTGATTTGTTCCAGTTCATCTTTCATCTGGACTACGATGTTCTGCATTTCTGCATGGTTCGATTTGCTTCCGGTAGTATTGATTTCCCGGCCCATTTCCTGTGCAATGAAGCCCAGTTTCTTTCCCTGACCGTGACCTCCGGCCATCGTTTCGCGGAAGTATTTCAAATGGTTGGCAAGTCTTTGTTTTTCTTCGTTGATATCCAGTTTCTCGATATAGTAAATCAGTTCCTGCTCCAGTCGGTTCTTGTCGTAATCCACACTAATTGTTTTTTCCAGAGCATCGGTAATGCGATCGCGTATTTTTCCTACGCGTTCTTGCTCATAAGGCTCAATGGAGGCCAGCAGACGTTCAATATTGTTCAGTTTTTCGTTGAACTTCTTTTCCAATGCCATGCCCTCCTGTTTACGAAAATCTACCAGGTGACCAAGCGCTTCTTCAATTGTTTTTCTTACAATGTCCCACTCTTCTTCCTGCAACTCCTGAATGTCTACGCGCGTCATGACATCGGGCATGCGTAGCAAGGTTGCAAACCAGTCCTGAGGAACCGGAATGTTGTAGGTTTCCGAAATGTTTTTAATCTGGTTATAATAATTTTGTACCAAGGCACTATTAATCGGGGTTGCCGTATCCGCTACATCCTTTTCTACCCACAGACTGAAGTCTACTTTTCCTCTTTCCAGAGTCTGGGTTATCAGATTTCGGATTTCCATTTCCTTTTCACGGTATAATGGAGCGATGCGTGTGGATAAATCCATGGCCTTGCTGTTCAAGGACTTTATTTCGACGTTGATTTTTTTTTCTCCGAACTGGGCAGTTGCTTTGCCATATCCGGTCATTGATTGTATCATACCTAATTTATTTTTTTGCAAAAGTAACAATTTAAGTGGAAAGGAGTGCAAATAAAAGTGTATATTTGCAGATTATATAACATAGAAGAAAAAACTGTTATGTCGTGTATTTTACATATTGAAACATCTACGGATGTTTGTTCTGTATCGTTAAGTCAGGATGGCGCTTCTATCTTTAACGAGGAAGATTTCAAAGGTCCTTCACATGCTACACAATTAGGCGTATTTGTAGACGAGGCTTTGTCGTTTGCAGATAGTCATGCCATTCCTTTGGACGCTGTGGCTGTGAGCTGCGGGCCGGGTTCGTATACAGGTTTGCGTATCGGAGTTTCAATGGCGAAGGGTATTTGTTATGGAAAAAATATACCGTTGATAGGCTTGCCTACTTTGGAAGTATTGAGTGTTCCGGTGTTGCTGACACATGACTTGCCTGATGATGCTTTGCTGTGCCCGATGATAGATGCCCGGCGTATGGAAGTTTATGCGGCCATTTATGATAAGGCGCTGAATGCGAAACGGGCTATTGGAGCTGATATTATAGACGAAAACTCTTATCTGGAATTTCTGAATGAGCATCCGGTGTATTTCTTCGGAAACGGTGCAGCCAAATGTAAGGACAAAATCACTCATCCAAATGCTCATTTTATCAATGATATTTATCCGTTGGCAAAATGGATGTTTCCTTTGGCTGAAAAAGCAGTAGCTCGCGAGGACTATAAGGATGTGGCTTATTTCGAACCTTTCTATCTGAAAGAGTTTGTTGCTTCTACACCTAAAAAACTGTTGTAATTTAGTCTTATACAGATTTTATTGAATTTTAATAGATATAGATGGAATATAATACCCAACAACGAAAATTACCGCTTCCTGAGTATGGTAGAAGTGTACAGAATATGGTGGAGCATGCACTGACAATTACCGACAGGGAAGAACGTCAGCGCTGTGCCAATACAATTGTGAATATTATGGGCGGCATGTTTCCGCATCTCAGAGATATTTCTGATTTCAACCATAAACTGTGGGATCATCTGGCTATTATGTCCGACTTTAAACTGGATATAGATTATCCGGTTGAGATTGTAAAAAAGGAAAGTCTGGAGATTAAGCCCGACCGTATTCCTTATCCTCAAGGACCGATTCGCTATCGGCATTATGGACGTTTTGTGGCCGATTTAGTCAAGATTGCTGCCGACTATGAGGAAGGTGAAGAGAAAAAGCAGCTGATTAAGCTGGTGGCTAATCACATGAAGAAAGACTACTTGAACTGGAATAAAGAAGGAGTAGAGGACCAGAAAATTCTGGATGATTTGTGTGAATATTCAGATGGCAAGATTAAACTTACTCCGGAGGACCTTCGCCTTACTGAACAGCGGACTTTTATTCCACGTCGCCGTGTAAACAATAACGGGAATAATAATTTTCAACAGCGTAAAAATTTTAAATAAGAAATAGATTATGGCTTCATTTGTAATAGAAGGTGGACATAAATTGCGGGGAGAGATTGTTCCGCAAGGGGCTAAAAACGAAGTGTTGCAAGTGTTGTGTGCTACATTGCTTACTGATGAAGAGGTTACCATTTGCAATATTCCGGATATTCTGGATGTCAATAACCTGATTCAGTTGCTTCGTGACATGGGTGTAAAGGTTGCGAAAAAAGGAATGGATGCCTATACATTCAAGACTGATGCTGTGAATATCGATTATCTGGAAAGTCAGGAGTTCTTGACTCGTTGTTCCAAATTGCGCGGTTCGGTCATGCTTGTTGGTCCCCTTGTTGCCCGTTTCGGTCAGGCTGTGATAGCCAAGCCTGGTGGTGATAAGATAGGGCGCCGTCGTCTGGATACGCATTTCCTGGGTATTCAGAAGCTGGGTGCGACTTTCTCTTACGATGAGGCAAACGGCCTGTTCAGAATTTCTGCCGATAAGCTGAAGGGTACTTATATGTTGCTGGATGAGGCTTCTGTAACAGGTACTGCAAATATTGTCATGGCTTCTGTGCTTGCCGAAGGTGTGACTACTATTTATAACGCAGCTTGCGAGCCTTATGTACAGCAGCTTTGCAAAATGCTTAATAAGATGGGGGCACGTATATCGGGTATCGCTTCAAACCGATTGGTTATTGAAGGTGTTTCCAGTTTGAAAGGATGTGCTCATAAGGTTCTGCCTGATATGATTGAAGTGGGCAGCTTTATCGGTATGGCAGCCATGACTTCCAGTGAACTGACTATCAAGAATGTTTCGTATGATAATTTGGGAATCATACCTGATAGTTTCCGTCGCCTGGGTATTTCTGTGGTGCAAAAAGGAGATGACCTCTTGGTGCCCGAACAGGATCATTATCAGATAGAATCTTTCATTGACGGTTCAATTATGACGATTGCCGATGCGCCTTGGCCCGGACTTACCCCTGACTTGCTGAGCGTTATGCTGGTGGTTGCAACTCAGGCTAAGGGTAGTGTGCTTATTCATCAGAAGATGTTCGAAAGCCGCCTGTTCTTTGTTGATAAGTTGATTGATATGGGAGCGCAAATTATACTTTGTGACCCACATCGTGCTGTCGTTATTGGACATGACCATAATTTCCGCTTGCGGGGAGGAAATATGAGTTCTCCTGATATCCGTGCTGGAATTGCATTGCTCATTGCGGCTATGAGTGCAGACGGAATTAGCCGTATTTATAACATCGAACAGATAGACCGAGGCTATCAGAATATAGAGCATCGTCTGAATTCGATTGGTGCACGCATCACACGATTATAAAGCATTATATGATAAGAAAAGAAGAAGTATATAAAATCGGTATTTTTAATAAGCCGCACGGAATTAAAGGAGAAATTTCTTTTTCCTTTACCGATGATGTGTTCGACCGTGTCGACTGTGATTATCTTGTTTGTTTGCTGGATGGCATCTTCGTTCCGTTTTTTATAGAAGAGTATCGTTTCCGTTCGGATACTACTGCACTTGTCAAATTGGATGGTATTGATTCGGCCGAACAGGCTAGGATGTTTACCAATGTAGAAGTGTATTTCCCGGTTAAGTTTGCAGAACAGGATGAAGATGCACCTCTTTCGTGGAGCTTTTTTGTCGGTTTCGATGTTGTCGATATTCATCACGGTTTGCTAGGTAAGATTGTTGATGTGGACGAAGCTACAATCAATGTATTGTTTGTTATCGAGCAGGAAAACGGTGAGGAACTGTTGCTTCCGGCACACGAAGAGTTTATTATGGGACTGGATAAAGCCAAAAAAGAAATAACTGTCGACATCCCTGAAGGTTTGCTTGACCCGGAAGATGTTGAATAAAGCTTATGCTGTATGAAGAAGCGCAGGATGCCTTTCTGGCGTAATTTTAAGTTTAAGTACAAACTTACGATTATCAACGAAAACACGTTGGAGGAAGTGGTAGGGATACATGTTTCAAAGTTGAACGGTGTCTCTGTGCTTCTTACCGCTTTCTTGATTATATTTCTGGTTACTTCTGTTATCATCATCTGGACGCCATTGCGGAATTATTTGCCCGGTTATATGAATACAGAAGTCCGTTCGCAGATTGTAAACAATGCTTTGCGGGCAGATTCCTTACAGCTGGCTTTGATGCGCCAGAATCAATACATATTGAATATTCAAGATATATTGAGCGGAAAGGTAAAAGCTGATTCTGTAGGTTCTATCGATTCACTGACTACTGCCAGAGCTGAAGAATTAGTCGGACGCTCTCCGCAGGAAGAGGGATTCCGGAAGAGATATGAAGAACAGGAACGTTATAATCTGAATGCGGTGGCTAAGGACCAGGCTGTAGCCGGTCTGGTGTTCTATCGTCCTACTCGTGGGGTGATGTCTAATAATTTTTCGCCGGACCGCCGCCATTTTGGTGTTGATATTACTGCTAATCCTCATGAAAGTATTGTAGCTACTTTGGATGGTACTGTTATCTTGTCTACCTATACAGCCAATTACGGCTATGTAATGCAGATACAGCATCCGCAGAATCTGGTATCAGTATATAAACATTGCGGAACAATGTTGAAGCAGGAAGGTGACCGGGTAAAGGGAGGTGAGGTTATCGCATTGATAAGTGAGAAAAAGAATGAAGGAGAAACTCAGCCGCATCTTCATTTTGAAATGTGGAAAAATGGGAATCCAATTAATCCTGAAAAATATATTGTATTTTAAGTGGTATGAAAAAACAGATTGCAATATTAGGCTCAACTGGCTCTATCGGAACACAGGCCTTGCAGGTTATCGAAGAGCATCCCGACTTATATGAGGTTTATGCGCTTACAGCCAATAATCGTGTAGAACAATTGATACAGCAGGCTCGGAAATTTCTTCCCGAAGTTGTTGTAATCGGTAATGAAGCAAAGTATACTGAACTGAAGGAAGCTTTATCCGATCTTCCAATTAAGGTCTATGCCGGAGCTGATGCGATAGCTCAGGTTGTTGAAGCAGGTCCTATTCATACTGTTTTGACTGCGATGGTAGGATATGCCGGTCTGCTTCCTACGATTAATGCTATTAAGGCCGGCAAAACGATTGCTCTGGCAAATAAGGAAACTTTGGTGGTAGCTGGTGAACTGATAAATACTTTAGCCGGACAATATCGTACACCTATTCTTCCGGTAGATTCAGAGCATTCTGCTATTTTTCAATGCCTGGAACCAGGCAATGCTCTCTCTAAAGTTATTCTGACAGCTTCAGGAGGTCCTTTCCGTACTTTTACGATGGAACAGTTGGAGCATGTTACCAAGGAACAAGCCTTGAAACATCCTAACTGGTCGATGGGGGCAAAGATAACCATTGATTCGGCGTCCATGATGAACAAAGGTTTTGAGGTAATCGAAGCAAAATGGTTGTTTGGAGTGCGCCCGGAGCAGATAGAGGTGGTGGTACATCCGCAGTCTATTGTACACTCTATGGTGGAGTTTGAAGATGGAGCCATAAAAGCTCAGTTGGGAATGCCCGATATGCGATTGCCTATTCAGTATGCATTCTCTTATCCGCAGCGCATTTCTCTTTCAGGGGAGCGTTTGGATTTTAGAAAACATAATACTTTGACTTTCGAGGAGCCCGATACTAAACGTTTCCGGAATTTGGCTTTAGCCTATGAGTCTCTGCATCAGGGAGGAAATATGCCTTGCATCGTTAACGCAGCTAATGAAGTGGTTGTTTCTGCATTCTTGAATGACCAGATTTCATTCCTGGGAATGAGTGATGTGATAGCTTATACTATGAGTAAGGTTCCTTTCATCAAAACACCGGCCTACCATGATTATGTTGATACTGATGCTGAAGCTCGCCGTATAGCTGCAGAACAAGTTCTGGCTGGAATGAATAAAAAAACAACTATGTATAACCTATAAAAAACAAAAGAAAAAGAACAAGTAGATGGAAACATTTTTGATTCGTGCCCTTCAGTTGGTTCTCAGTCTGTCGTTGCTGGTAATCGTACACGAAGGGGGACATTTCTTCTTTGCCCGTTTATTTAAAATCCGAGTAGAGAAGTTTTATATATTCTTTGATCCTTGGTTTTCACTGTTTAAGTACAAGCCAAAGAATAGTGATACAGAATATGGAGTAGGTTGGTTGCCTTTAGGCGGTTATTGTAAAATTTCGGGTATGATAGATGAGTCTATGGATACTGAACAGATGAAACAGCCCGCTCAGCCTTGGGAGTTCCGTTCTAAGCCGGCATGGCAACGTTTGTTGGTCATGATTGGTGGAGTCCTGATGAACTTTCTGTTGGCATTGTTTATATATTCCATGATTTTGTATACTTGGGGTGATTCGTACATTGCATTGGAAGAGATGCATTATGGAATGAAGTTCAACGAACGTGCCCAGCAGATAGGCTTTCGCGATGGTGATATCTTATTAAGTGCCGATGGTGTACCTTTTGAGCGCTATGGTATGGATATGATTCGTGGTATAGCCGAAGCCCGTCAGGTAAAAGTACAGCGGGATGGTAAGGAAGTTACCGTTTATATGCCAGAAATCAGTCTGATAGAATTGGCACAGGAAGTTCCTTTATTTGTTGATATCCTAGTCCCCAATGTAGTTGATTCAGTAATGCCGGGTGAGGCTTTTGCAAAAGCTGGTATTCAGAAAGGTGACTCACTGCTCGCTGTAAATAAAACCTCCATTCACTCATGGAATGAATTCCTTGGTCAGATGGAAGGTCTGAAAGAAAATGCAGAGAATAAGCAGGAGAAAACAGCTACATTCTCGTTGGTTTATTCACGTGCGGGAGTAAAAGATACCGTTCAGATACAGACCAATGAAAATTTTAAAGTTGGTGTGGCTGCCGCTCCCTTGGACTATAAGGTAACTGTGCGTCAGTATGGATTCTTTGAGTCGTTCCCAGCAGGTGTAACATTGGGCATTAATACAATGAAAGGTTATGTAAACGACCTGAAATATGTATTTACAAAAGAAGGTGCCAAGAGTGTTGGCGGTTTTGCTTCCATTGGCAGTATCTTCCCGAAAGTTTGGGATTGGGAGCGTTTCTGGAGTATGACAGCATGGCTTTCTATTATTTTGGCAGTAATGAATATATTACCTATTCCAGCATTGGATGGTGGTCATGTTTTGTTCTTGCTGTATGAAATCATTGCTCGGAGAAAACCAAGTGATAAGTTCTTGGAATATGCCCAGATGGCCGGAATGTTTTTGCTTTTTGCATTGTTGATTCTCGCAAACTTCAACGATGTTCTTCGATTCCTTTTTTAGCAGATAAAATTTAAAGATACAAGAGAGCTGCCTGAACAAGGCAGCTTTTTTTATATGTTCTGACAGCTTTTTCGTATAGATACAAAAAAAGCGTTTTCATCACTGAAACCGCTTGCTTCCAAAAGAACCCCCCATTTAGGGTTCTTTACATCCTTTTTTCAAACAATGTTTGTGTTATCCCTTTACTTTCAAACCTTAAAAAACAATTCTTCTAACTAATACCTAATCTGTTAATCCTGAAAAATCTTACTTTTTATTTCCTGAAAACAATTACCTTTACCTAATACCTCTTGATTTTAACCTTAAATCTAATACCTAAAATTGCTTTTTAACCTTTAATCTAATACCTTTGGTCTAATGTTTTTCTTTTAGTAAGAATTGTTATCTTTTTGATTACACTGCAAAGATAGAGCTTTTTTATGAAATTACAAGCATATATATGCTTAAAAACATGTAAATGCCTATTTTCATGATATAAATCAAGAAAAATAGAGTTTGGCATTTGCGAAGACTTGGTTAAGGTGTTGTATAAAACGAGAAAAGCCATATAGTTGTGAAAAAAATAACTATATGGCTTAACTTACGATGCACTTGTTAAATTTTTATTCTCTCAATTTGATAATCCTCTGGTTACTGCTTCCTCTAAATTCGAGATAAGGTGAATATAAATCTTCGATGAACTTTCCGTCCACCAAAACGTCCACCAGTTTTAAAATTTCTCTGCAAACCTCCATACCCATCAGCTGTTCATAAGTATATCCTGTATAGCACCAGATATTCATATTGGTACGCTCTTTAATTGTTTTTATCAACGGTAGGAATTCTTCCGGATTATAGAACGGGTCTCCTCCGGAGAAGGTAATTCCATCCAGCAATGGGTTTGCATTTATTTCATTGATTATTTCATCTACCTTTTGTTGGGTTAGCAAGCTTCCGGCTTGCGGATTCCAGGATGCTTTGTTATGGCACCCTTTGCAGTGATGTCTGCACCCAGCCAGGTAGATGGAATACCGTATTCCTTCTCCATCAACGATGGTTTCAGGATACGTATAAAGATAATGGAGCATGGTTCTTCTCTTTACCCGTGTTTTACTCTATCGTGTTCTTCCGCTCGTTTTGCAGAGTTCCAGCTACTCAGGTCTCCTGTCAGATAGCCAGTGATACGTCGCATGCGCAAGATATTTTCACTTCGGCAAACCGGACATTTATCATAAATGATACCTTTGTAACCACAATTGTTGCAAGTGTCGACCGGGTGATTAATAGAGCCGTATCCGATACCTTCATCGTGCATCACTTTTACAATCTTGGCAATAGCTCGGATGTTTTTCTGTGCTTCACCATCCAGCTCTACATATGTGATATGGCCACCCAGCGTGATAGCATGAAACGGAGCTTCGCATTTAATCTTTTCTACAATACTGATAGGCTCCTTCACATCAACATGGAATGAGTTTACATAATAGTCTCGGTCGTTCACACCTTCTATGATACCGTATTTTCTTTTATCCAGTTTGGTGAATCTTCCTGCAAGTCCTTCTGCGGGAGTTGCCAATACAGAATAATTCAGATGGTATTTCTGTTTGAATTCGTTAGCTACCTTGTTTATTTCCATTACAGCATCATACAGCGTTTCCCACGATTTTTTGCTGTGGCCGTGTCCTTTACCGTAAAGAGCTACCATAGCATTATGTCCGCCCAGGAAACCGATACCCAATGTACCTTGATTCAAGACATCACCGACCTCTTCATTAGGTTCCAGAGCTGCACCACCCTTCCAGACATTATTACTCATCATGAATGGGAACTGGCGGGCCAGCGCAGTACGTTGGTATTGATATCTGGCATAAAGCTGTTCACCTATGAATTCAGCCATGCTGTGTACCGATTCCAGAAAATAAGCTTTTGCCTTGCTTTCAATGTCGGCAATATTCTGCTTGTCCTCAGCTATACTTTCTGCCTTGATTTTGGCTTCAATAGCCAGACGAGGCAGGTTCATGGTAGTAAACGAAAGATTACCTCTACCCATACAAGTCTTTTCACCGTTTACATTTTCGAAAACACGGGTTCTACATCCCATTGTTGCCAGTTCATAGCGGTAGCGTTTAGGATCGTCTGCATTCCATTTTTCATTCTGGTTAAACGGTGTATCCAGGAACATGAAGTTGGGGAACAGCGCTTTAGCAGTGGTACGGCATGCCTGTAAGAATAAGTCAAAGTTGGGTGCTTCGAATGCAATTTTCCCTTCTACGGCTCCCTGAAAGTCAGCCATTGCTTTGGTATAATCAGCATCCGAGTAGCTGACTCCATCTTTAACCTTGAAAATCTGGATAGGAAATACAGGTACTTCTCCTCTCGTTCCCAATCCCTCTACAGTAGCCTTTAATAGCTCCTCAATAACCATTCTTCCCTCGGCCGATGTATCAGTACCATAGTTGATAGAGCTGAACACCACCTGATTACCACCTCTGGAGTGCATTGTATTGAGGTTATGGATGAATCCCTCCATTGCCTGATGCGTATCACGGCGAGTCATTTCAAAAACCTTATCCAGAATCCGGTCGATTTGCTCTACGGCAAAACGCATACCTTTTTCTTCCAGTAAGTCGGCTAGTTGCTTTTTCTCCGTTTCAGAAGGCAAAATGGATGACAGGCAAGGACGTATCCATTTCAAAAGCTGTGCTTCATTAACTCCAGCAGCATTAGGATGTTCTATTTCCATTAAAAAAGAAAGATGAGCAGCCAGCAGTTTTTGGAAACTTTTTAAGACCCCCTTTGCCATGAAAAAGTCGAAAGCTGGGATAGCCTGGCCACCGTGCTGTTCATTCTGGTTTGTCTGGAAGATAATAGTAGCTAGTGTTGCATAGCTTTGTATTGACTGTGGAGTACGTATACTTCCATTTTTAGTACGGAAGCCTCTTTCGAACAAATCATCCAAGTCATACTGTATACATGTCGTAGTTTTTGTCGGATAGTAATCCAAGTCATGTATATGTATATCCCCCAACTGGTGAGCTTCGGCAAACTTTCTGGGAAGCAGATACTTGAATGTATAATCCTTGGTCGTTTCCGAAGCAAAAGTCATCATCTGTCCGGCAGGTGTGTGGCTCGACATGTTGGCATTACTCAAGTTGATGTCATTTTTGTCAATGGCCACAATGCCATCCATGATATGCTTCATCTTTGTTTTGCGGTCACGTTCCACATTACGCCACTGGCGGTAGATGATGTATTTTTTTGCCACTTCAGGGCGCACTTTCATCAGTTCTTTTTCTACCAGGTCCTGAATCTCTTCTACAGAAATCGTATTCTTTTCAATCCGGTTTACTACCTGGGCAGTAATCTGGTTGATTATATCAGATTCATTCTCCAGTCCGGTAGCAGCAAAAGCTTTCCCTATTGCGTTTGATATCTTTTGCATTGAGAAGTTTTCCTGTTTCCCGTCACGTTTAATGATACAAATAGCAGCGTAGTCCATTCTTTCTGTTATTTAATTTAGTTTGAATTTCAATTGAAGCTTTTATATGGGAAGATGCTTCCCAATCGGATGATGCAAATATAACTCAAAAGGTTGATAAGAAAAAATTGGCGTTGTCGATTGTTTTCTAAATTGGAAAACTTTTTAAAAAGAAAACCCGTCTACAAATACCTGTAGGGTGTGTAAACGGGTAACTATTATTTATAATGCTTTTTCTTTTTGGAAAATTCAAAAAATAATTGTATAAAGAAAATCCTATTATAGATTTACGGGCTTCAGTCCTATAGCCTGTGCTTTTTTCAGCATATATTCGAAGGCTGCATCATGCTCATTAGGGATAACTCCATCCAGAATAGCATCCTTGATTGCACTTTTCAGGCTACCGATTTCCTGGCAAGGCTGCAAGTCGAAAACATGCATGATTTCTGTTCCATTCACAGGCGGCTGAAAGTTACGTATTCTATCCTTTTCCTCCAAATCTTTTAACTTTTGTCTTACGAGTTTGAAGTTATCCAGGAACCGCTGCTTCTTAGCTTCATTCTTTGAAGTGATATCCGCTTCGCACAACATCATCAAATCATCGATGTCATCACCCGCTTCAAAAAGCAACCGGCGGACAGCCGAGTCGGTCACCTCGTCATCGGCAATCACAATCGGGCGCATGTGCAGTCCCACCAGCTTCTGGATATACTTCATTTTTTCATTCATCGGCAGTTTCATCTTTCTGAAGATATCCGGAATCATTTTTTCACCAATATAATTATGGTTATGGAATGTCCATCCGGCTTTCGGTTCCCAGCGTTTAGTACGCGGTTTGCCAATGTCGTGCAGCAGTGTAGCCCATCTCAGCCAAAGGTTGTCGGTTACTTTGGCAATATTGTCTACTACCTCCAGTGTATGATAAAAATTATCCTTATGCGCCTTTCCGTTTCTGGTTTCTACACCTTGCAAGGCTACCAGTTCAGGGAATATCAGCTCCAGCAGTCCGCAGCGGTCTAAGTCTACAAATCCTTTCGAAGGAATGGGCGACAGCAGAATCTTGTTCAACTCATCTGCAATTCTTTCACGAGAGATAATCTTGATACGTTCCTTATTTCTGCTCAGTGCTTCAAACGTTTCGTCCTCAATGTAAAAATTCAGCTGGGTAGCAAAACGGATACATCGCATCATGCGCAGCGGGTCATCACTGAAAGTTACATCCGGGTCAAGTGGTGTCCGTATCGTTCTTTGTTTTAAGTCTTCCAGTCCGTCAAACGGGTCTACCAGTTCTCCGAAGCGGGCTTTGTTCAGGCACACAGCCAGCGCATTAATCGTAAAGTCACGTCGGTTCTGGTCATCTTCCAAAGTCCCGTTTTCCACGACAGGTTTCCGGCTGTCATGGCTGTACGACTCTTTTCTGGCTCCTACAAATTCCACCTCCGTATCGAAATACTTCACCTGCGCCGTACCGAAGTTTTTGAAGACCGAAACATGTGCCTTGCGTCCCAACTTTTTTCCTAAAGCCTGAGCCATGTCGATACCACTCCCCACTACCACCACGTCGATATCCTTCGAGGGGCGTTTTAGGAAAATATCGCGCACATAGCCTCCCACCGCGTAGCATTCCAGGTTCAGTTCATCCGCTGTTTCCGATATCAGTTGGAATATTTTATGCGTAAAGTGTTCTTTCAGTTCCATAATATTCATTCTTAAATGAGTTGCAAAATTACAAAAAAAAGGGCAGGCATACCGATAGTAAAACAATTAAATTGTATTTTTGCTGCTGTTTAAAATATTTAAATGCATGAAAAAGTTCGGTATAATAACATTGGCTTTGGCTTTTCTGCTGTCAGGATGCAGCAGTGACGATAAAAAGGCTGCAGCGTTATTGCAGCGTGCCGAAGCTTCATTTGCGGCAGGAAACCTCAATGATGCTAAGTTGCAGATAGACAGCATTCGCACCTTATATCCTAAGTCGTTCGAAGTGCGTAAAGCCGGTATCCGTCTGATGCAGCAGGTAGACTTGCGGGAACAGAAAAAAACATTGGCCTATCTTGATAGTATGATGCAGGTAAAGATAGCTTCTCTCGATTCTATCAGAGGACACTTTGTTCTCGAAAAAGATACTGCTTATCAGGAGATTGGCAATTATTTCTATCCCACACAGATTGTAGAAAAGAACATCGGCCGTTCCTTTTTGCGTGCTCAGGTAAGTGAGCTTGGAGAAATGTCGCTCACTTCTATTTATTGTGCAGGCGGCAGTTTGCATCACACAGCTGTAAAAGTAAGTACCGGCGAAGTGTTTGCCGAAACCCAGCCCTCAAAAGACAGCTACGAAACCACTGATTTAGGTCGTCCGGTAGAGAAAGCCGACTATAAAGTGGGAGTAGACGATGGAGGAGTAGCCGCTTTCCTGGTAGCCAACAAAGATAAGAAAAACATCCGTCTGGAGTTTTTGGGCGACCGTAATTACAAAACCGTAATGCATTCCAATGATGTGAAAGCTGTAGTAGCCCTTACCGGCCTGGCACGTGTTCTGTCTGCTATTGAGGAAATCAAGAAAGAACAAAAAGAAGCCAATCTGAAAATAAAATTCGTTACCCGCAAGATGGAAGAAAGCCAGGCGAGTGCAACGGAATAAAGGATATTATTTGTAAATACAGCCGACATTTATAGCTGCGTTAATCCTGATAAAAAAGGTTGACGCAGCTTTTTTTGTAAGAAAAGGCCGATAAATCTTTTGAATCGTAAAAAAATCCATCTATATACTTTTTTCATACATATTTCAATTCAGATAAAAGTACTTCTTTTGCAAGTATATAATATAATAATGTTAATCAATCTAGTTACACAGTCATGAATAAACTCTATTCAGCCGTTTTACTGCTGGTACTGGGCTTATGTTCTTGTGCGAAAGAAGCATCCAAATAATCTTAAATTATGGTACCTCTCTCCAGCTGATGCAACTGCTGCTGATAATCCAGACCCATGGGCAGATGATGCCGCTTGGCTAAAAGCGCTTCCTTTAGGAAACGGTTCATTGGGAGCAATGGTCTTTGGTGATGTAAATAAAGAACGCATTCAGTTGAACGAAGAAACCATGTGGTCGGGCAGTCCGCAGGAAAGCGATAATCCCCGGGCAGCAGTTCATCTCGATAAAATCAAGGAATTATTGTTTGCCGGAAAATACAAAGAAGCTACAGAGTTAACCAATCGTATACAAGTTTGTACAGGGCTTGGTTCGGGAGGAGGTATTGGTTAGAAAGCCCCTTTCGGATGTTTCCAGACAATGGGCGATTTATGGATAGATTTCAATAACAAAGCTGCATATACTGACTACTATCGTGAATTAGACTTAAACGAAGCAACAGCAAGAGTTTCGTATGTACAAGATGGTGTGACATATAAGATACAAACACCCTGGAATGGCAACTATCATACCGACGTAAATGTGGAAATGAACCACTGGCCAGCCGAGGTCACCAATCTTTCGGAATGTCATTTGCCCTTATTCGACCTGATAGCTTCACTGGTTGACCTCGGAACTCGTACTGCCCGTATACAATATAATAAAAAAGGATGGGTAGTACATCCTATAACCAATGTGTGGGGATATACTTCACCGGGAGAGTATGCTTCCTGGGGTATGCACACCGTATTGCAGTACAAGGAAGTGAACGAAGCATTGCTCCGTACTCCTAATTCAGGAGGTTCCCAATTGCTTGGCCTGGCCGATTTCCCGGGGCAGGGAAGTGCTTTTGTCGGTATTCTGGATGCATTCTGGGACAGTAAAGGATTGGTAAGTCCCGAAAAATACCGTGAATCGTGTGCGCCGACTGTTCTGCTTGCCCGTATGCCGAAACGTGCGTATGTAGCTGGCGAAACTTTCCGTGCGAAAATGGAGATTTACCATTACGGCCAATACCCCTTGAAACGTGGAAAACTCAAATGGGAGCTGAAAGACGAGCAAGGAACAGCCATAACCAGTGGCAGTATTTCTACACCGGCTGTCCCCTGTGCAACGCTCGATTCATTGGGAGTGATAACCATTCCTCTGCAAGATATTACAAAAGCGCAGAAGCTTACCCTGCATACAACATTAGATGGAAAATACCACAATGAATGGGACATATGGGCTTATCCGGAAGTACAGGAAACAGCGTCCGGTGATTTTGTATATGCCCGTACTTACAATGCAGAAGTAAAACAAGCGTTGGCTCAGGGAAAGAACGTATTGCTTGTTCCCGAACAGTTGAAAGGCCGTAAGACTAAGTTTGCCAGTCATTTCTGGAATTCCATTATGCTCAATTGGGATCCGATGATTGTAGGAACTCTGATAGACAGCGACCATCCGGCTTTCAGTAACTTCCCGACCGATTCGTATGCCGACTGGCAGTGGTGGGATATTCTGAATTATGCCGCAGCCATGGAACTTGATGAGTTTCGCAATGTAACGCCGGTTATACAGACTGTTGATGCTTATGAGCATAATCATAAGTTGGGAATTGCTTTCGAGGCCCGTGTAGATAAAGGCTCACTTTTCGTGTTGAATGTAGATATAGACAAAGATGCAGCTACCCGTCCGGCTATGCGTCAACTGCTGTATTCCGTACGGAAATACGTAGCATCCGATGCATTCCGTCCGGCGGTAAGTATTCAGCCTTATCAATTAGATGCACTTTTCGATAATACAGTAAAACAAGATAAAGGCACATCGGAGAATGCTGCAGTAAAACAGTTGCTCAATCAATAACAATAAAATTCATTTCTCTTTTGCCGCTGTTATCTGTTCGGTAAGGAACAGGTGACGGCGGCTGTTTTTTTTGTTGTTCAAAAACTATTTTAAGGGTAGACTTTAGTTGCTTCATTAAAAAGACAAATGTTTGGCTTTGTAATGATAAACTTGCTTCATTTTTGTGATGCAAGTTTGTCTCGGTTGTGGAACGCTGAAAAAATAAGCTTGCAGGCTTTCATGGAATAAGGTTTTATTAGAATGTACAAATAAAAGATAAAAATACTATCTTTGTCAACAGAAAAACTACTATTTAGGCTTGAATACTAATAATATGGAAAAAACTCGAATAAAATTACGAAAGAGATACTGGTTCGTTTGTCTCAGGATGACGAAACAGCTTTCGATGTTATTTATTGGAGTTATAATACCCATGTTTATAATTTTGCCAATTCGCTCCTTTATTCACCTTCTGCTGCCCAGGATATTACTCAGAATGTATTTCTGAAAATCTGGGAAAAACGTCATGAAATAGATCCCGAACAAAATTTTAATGCTTATTTATTTACCATTGCCCGCAATCTGGTTTATAAGGAGACCGAACACCGTTTGCTTGCAGAACAGATAACTTTGGAGTTGCGTGAAGGTCGTGACGAAACCGATTGTTCCACCGAGCAGGAACTTGTTATGCATTTTTCTGAGGCTTACTATCATCGGCTTGTAGAAGCACAGCCTCCGGCTCGTCGTGAAATATTCAAGCTCAGTCGTTTTCAAAAAATGTCTAATAAGGAAATTGCGGCGAGACTATCTATTTCCGAAAAAACTGTCGAAACACAACTATATCGTGCTACAGGTTATCTGAAAAAATATCTGCTTACTGAAGAAGGGGCAGGAATGATTATACTGTTCCTGCTGAATCAGTGGTGAACAAAGCATATACATTGTTGAATTTTAATACAATTACTAATACTATTATTATGAAGAAAATTTTAAATGCCAGTTTCGGTTGTCTGCTTGCTTTGTGTCTGCTTGGAGGTGGCACCTTCTCGCCGGTCCAGGCCGAGGCTGTACAGAAAAAAGAGAGTTTTCAAGTCGGTAAACAAACTTTTCTGCTGAATGGGAAACCTTTTATCATCAAAGCTGCCGAGATTCATTATCCCCGCATCCCGGAACCCTATTGGGAACATCGCATCCTTTTGTGCAAGGCTTTGGGTATGAATACCATCTGTCTGTATGTGTTTTGGAATCTGCATGAAACGGAGCCGGACCAATTTGATTTTTCCGGAAATAAGGACATTGCAAAATTCTGCCGTCTGGCCCAGAAACACGGCATGTATGTAATTGTCCGTCCGGGTCCTTATGTTTGTGCAGAGTGGGAAATGGGGGATTGCCCTGGTGGTTGTTGAAGAAAAAAGATGTACAGCTTCGTACGCTTGACACTTATTACATGAGCCGGGTTGAGAAATTTATGAAAGAAGTAGGCTAACAATTATCCGGCCAACAGATAACCAAAGGTGGCAACATCATTATGGTACAGGTAGAAAACGAGTATGGCTCTTATGCTACCGACAAACCTTATGTATCCGCCATACGCGATATCGTCCGTAAATCCGGTTTTACTGAGGTCCCCTTGTTCCAATGCGACTGGAACTCTAACTTTATGAACAATGCATTGGATGATTTGCTTTGGACAGTAAATTTCGGGACTGGAGCCAATATAGATGCCCAGTTTAAAAAGCTGAAAGAAGTTCGTCCGGATTCACCGCTTATGTGCAGCGAGTTTTGGAGTGGCTGGTTCGATCATTGGGGACGCAAGCATGAAACCCGTGATGCCTCTACGATGGTTTCAGGAATAAAAGATATGCTGGACCGCAATATATCTTTCAGCCTTTACATGACACACGGAGGAACTACCTTCGGATGGTGGGGGGCAATAATCCTCCTTATTCGGCTATGTGCAGCTCTTACGATTACGATGCTCCTATCAGTGAAGCAGGCTGGACTACCCCCAAATATTATCAGTTACGAGAACTGCTTCAGCGTTATCTGCCAGAGGGAGAAAAGCTGCCAGAACCTCCTGCAGCTATTCCGGTAATCAGTATCCCTGCTATTACCGAATGGAAATCAGCTCCCTTGTTTGACAATCTGCCCGAGCCAAACTTTCGGATGCAATTCTTCCGATGGAAGATTTAGGTCAAGGATGGGGGACCATTTTGTACCGAATCACATTGGACACAGATATAGAAGACACTCTTTATATTGATGAAGTGCACGACTGGGCTCAGGTATTTGCCGACGGAAAACTTTTGGGACGTATGGACCGCCGTCGTGGAGAATTCAGTTTGCCTTTGACCGGAAAAATAGCGAAAGGAACTCGTCTGGATATTTTGGTTGAGGCCATGGGCCGTGTGAACTTTGATAAATCCATACACGACCGTAAAGGAATTACCCGCAGTGTTGAAGCTATGGTTCGAGGCCGGAAAACTCCGTTGAATATCTGGAAAATCTATAGTCTTCCACCATTTTATGACTTTGTGTCGGACAAGCATTATCAATCCCAGCGTTCAGTATCGTCTCCAGCCTATGCCTGGATGCTGGCTTAAGAAAGGAAAGAATGAAATTATTGTACTTGACTTGAAAGGTCCTTCACAGACGGTTGTCTGCGGATTGCAGCAACCTATACTGGATATGCTCCGGAAAGAGCAAATCCGTTCCGGACGCGTCAATAAAAATGATTTAAAGATGGAAAAGCTGGAAACGGCTCACCGTGGCACATTTAAAAAAGCTAACGGCTGGCAGGAAGTGAAGTTTGCCGGTGTGAAGTCGGGGCGCTATTTTTGCTTGGAAACACTTTCTGGTTTTGGAACAGACAAGCAGACTGCGATAGCTGAACTGGACGTATTGGATAAGTCAGGTAAGCCGGTGTCGCGTGAAAAATGGCAGATTGTTTACGCCGACAGTGAGGAAACAGAGGACGGAAACTATATAGCCGAGAAAGTATTTGATTTACAGGAAAGCACTTATTGGCTGACGAAGAAAGGCTCAGCATTTCCGCACTGTATCATTATCGATTTAGGAAAGCAATACGAAATAGGCGGTTTCTGTATGTTGCCCCGTGCTGAAAAAGGAGCTCCTTCTGTTTCTGGAAACTATCAGGTACGTGTAGGAAATACCGTAAAATGAAATATGCAGATTTTAGTCTATTGAAAAACAAGTAAAAAAACATGAAAACCATAAAACGCATTATTTATAGCAGTTCATTGCTTTTGCTGAGTGCAACCCCTTTATATGCCCAGCAGGAAATGAACAAAATGTGGGGAGAAAGTCAACAGGCCAAAGAATTATCGGTAATGTGGGGAGAGTATTATCTGCTGTCTGCTCCCCACATAATTTTATCGCGAAGTGTGTTGAAAAACGTGTGTCCGCATCGTTTTACTATTTTTACGGTATAGTCGGCTTTCCGGATGGTCAGCCGGGTACCTTCTTTACAAGTTTCACTTCTTCCGTCAATAGCTACCAAAAAGTTATGGCTTCGGCTTTCTACATCAAGCGTAATTTCCCAATCATCTCGGATAACGATGGGACGGGCATTGAGACTATGTGGAGCTACAGCAGTAATCGCAATAGTTCCGCTTTGGGGAACTAAAATCGGGCCACCGACACTAAGTGAATATCCTGTTGAACCTGTCGGAGTTGATATTATTAGTCCATCGGCTTGATATCGGTTCAGTGGATTCCCGTTGATATAGGCTTGTATGGAAATCATTGAAGAGCTGTCTCTTTTCAATACGGCAATTTCATTGAGGCCGTATGGATACCCTTTCAAGGGTTGTTTATTACTCTCCACTTGTAAAACCCTTCTGGCTTCAGCCTGATATTGTCCGTGATAAATTTCATCGAATGCTTCCTCCATTTCTTCAGGAGTAATATCGGCAAGGAATCCAAGTCTTCCCGTATTGATGCCTAGAATGGGAATCTCTTTTTTACCGACAATGCTTGCAGCTTTCAGAAAAGTTCCATCTCCACCAATGCTGATTGCCATATCGGCATTAAAGTTATTCCCTTGAAAGACTTGCATATCCGAAAGATTGATAAATTTATTTAGCTTAAGAAATTCATAGAATTCGTTGTTAATGCAAATCTCTGCGTTACGTTTACGGAGTATCTCAAGTAAGCGCGCCACATGGGCCGACTTGTGTGCCTGATAGGTATTTCCGAAAAGGGCGAATCTGATTTTCTGCATCGTGTCTGTTCGTTTTGACGGAGTAAATGATTTTTCTTTCTTTTTTATTATCTTTGCGTAGCAAATGTATGCCTATTTGACAAAACCTGCTAACTTTGCACATTGAATATGCAAATATAGACAAAATATAAGCAATATGACTAAATTAAGCGTTAATATAAACAAGGTGGCTACATTGAGAAATGCCAGAGGGGGCAATACTCCCAATGTAGAAAAAGTTGCACAAGATTGTGAAACTTTTGGGGCTGAGGGCATTACAGTACATCCACGTCCGGATGAACGTCACATTCGTTATTCAGATGTATATGCGTTGCGTCCATTGTTGAAAACAGAGTTTAATATCGAGGGTTATCCTTGCTCTAGTTTTATTGATCTGGTTTTGAAAGTTAAACCGCATCAGGTCACTTTGGTGCCGGATAAACCGGACCAGATAACATCAAATGCTGGGTGGGATACAAAAACAAACCTGTCCTTTTTAAGTGAACTGATGGAGGAATTTGGAAGGGCTGGTATTCGTACTTCTATTTTTGTTGGTGCGGATGTAGAAATGATTGAATATGCAGCTAAAGCTGGTGCTGATCGTGTAGAATTGTATACTGAACCTTATGCTTCTCAGTATGTAAAGAATCGTGATGCTGCGATTGCTCCGTTTATAGAGGCTGCTACTGTTACACGTAAGTTAGGAATGGGGTTGAATGCCGGACATGATTTGAGCCTGGAAAACTTGAAATTTTTTCACGGTAATATTCCATGGTTGGATGAGGTGTCTATTGGCCATGCCTTGATTAGTGATGCTTTATATTTGGGACTTAAAAAAACAATTGAAGAATATAAAAATTGCCTTCTTTAAAAAATTATGATGACTATGACTTTTTTGACTGCACAAGTAATTGCAGATACATTGGCTGGTGGAAATCCGGTGTTGACTCCAATAGCATCCGGTGAACCGGAAATGAATCTTTTGGAAATGGCTTGCAAGGGTGGATGGATTATGATTGTATTGGCTCTGATGTCTGTCATTACATTCTATATTTTCTTTGAACGGGCTGTGTTTATTCGTAAGGCAGGAAAAGAAGATCCGTTATTTATGGACCGCATTCGGGATTATATTAAGACAGGAGAAATTAAAGCAGCTATAAATTATTGTCGTATTGCTAATACACCTTCTGCTCGTATGATTGAAAAAGGCATTACACGCATGGGACGCCCTGCAGCGGATATTCAGACAGCTATTGAGAATACGGGTAATATAGAGGTCGCAAAGCTGGAAAATGGCCTTTCAATCATTGCAACGGTATCAAGTGGTGCTCCAATGTTAGGATTCTTGGGTACAGTTACTGGTATGGTCCGTGCTTTCTGGAATATGGCAAATGCTGGGAATAATATTGATATCACATTATTGTCTAGCGGTATTTATGAGGCAATGATTACCACTGTAGGGGGACTTGTAGTTGGTATTGTTGCAATGTTTGCTTATAATCATTTGGTATATCGTGTTGATAAGGTTGTGAGTCAGATGGAAGCTCGTACATTGGCTTTCATGGATTTATTGAATGAACCTGAACAAAAATAAGATTGGTTTATGGCACTGAAAAGAAGACAAAAAATATCACCTAGCTTTAGTATGTCGTCAATGACAGACTTGATATTCTTGCTATTGATATTTTTTATGATTACTTCTACCATGGTTTCACCGAATGCCATTAAGGTCCTGCTACCGCAGGGCTCTGAGCAGACTTCGGCCAAGCCGTTGGCAAGGGTTATTATAGATAAGGATTTGAACTATTATTCTGCCTTTGGTAATGAAGATGAAATGCCGATAGCAATAGAGGACTTGCCTGCTTTCTTGAAGGATTGTGCTTCAAAGGAGCCGGAAATGTATGTCGCTCTTTATGCAGATGAGTCCATTCCTTACAGAGAAATAGTTCGTGTATTGAATATTGCAAACGAAAATCATTTCAAAATGGTGTTGGCAACACGACGTCCTGACACTAAATAATAGTTTAGCATGAAGAAAAATAAGATAGCAGGAATCGTTGGTACGGTAGTGTTACACGTGCTGTTCTTGTTACTGCTGCTCTGGATTACTTTATCCGTACCGCAGAAACAGGAAGAGGGCGGTGTGCCTGTTATGCTTGGAAATACAGAAATGGCACAAGGGGACGCAGATCCTTATACAATGACAGAAGTAGATGTTTTGCCAGAACCGGAAGTTGCACAGCCGGAACCTGTAGTTACTCCAGAGCCGGAAGTGAAACAGCCTATGATTACACAAACGGAGGAAAAAACGATTGCGGTAAAGAAAGAACAGCCTAAAAAGGAGCAACCCAAGAAGAAGGAACCTGTAAAGAAACAGGAGCCTGTGAAGAAACCTGTCGTGAAAGAACCTGAAAAACCTAAAGAAAAAACAGAGGCCGAAAAACGGGCTGAAGCGGAACGGGCCGCTGCCCAAGCTGCTGCTAATAAAATAGCAGGAGCTTTTGGAAAAGGTTCGCAGATGGGAAGTAAAGGTACGGCCGCAGCAGGTACTGGTATTCAGGGCAGTCCTACTGGAAATGCGGCTACCGGTGCTTCTTCGGGAGTTGGAGGATATGGAACTTTTGACTTGAGTGGGCGTTCTTTAGGGCCTGCAGGTCTGCCTAAACCTGTGTATAATGTACAGGAGGAAGGTAGAGTGGTGGTTACTATTGTTGTCGATCCTTCTGGACGTGTAATAAGTACAAGCATTAATAAACGTACTAATACTGTAAATGCTGCATTACGTCGTGCGGCCGAAGAGGCTGCTCGTCGGGCACGCTTTAATACGGTAGATGGTGTAAATAATCAGTCTGGTACAATTACGTATTACTTTAAACTGAGATAAAAATCTGTTTTTTAAAACTTCTAATAAATAACAGCTTATGAAAACAATTTGTATTTTTTTGGCGAATGGATTCGAAGAAGTGGAAGCTTTGGCTCCATTAGATGTCCTCAGACGTGGTGGTCTTGAGGTGAAGACTGTTTCTGTAACAGGTGAAAAAATGGTTACCAGTTCTCATGGTGTAACTTTGGCTGCTGATCTGTTGTTTGAAGAGCTGGATAAAGAAGAGGTTGCTATGATTGTGTTGCCGGGTGGTTTACCAGGAGCAACCAATTTGGATGCTCACGAAGGATTGGGACATCTGATTATGGCTTTTGCTGAAGCCGGTAAACCGTTAGCTGCTATTTGTGCCGGTCCTATGGTCTATGGAAACAGAGGATTACTTGCAGGTAAAAATGCAACATGTTATCCAGGTTTCGATAAATATCTGGAAGGAGCAAACTATACAGCTAATCTGGTAGAAAAAGACGGTAACTTTATTACCGGAAAAGGTCCGGGTGCAGCATGGAATTTTGCTTTTGCAATTCTTGAGACATTCGTGGGTGCAGAGAAGGCATTGGAATTGAAAAAAGGTATGATTTTAGCCTGATGAAAAAGTTTATAATCATTGTGGCTGGTGGAAAGGGACTGCGCATGGGGGGAGATATCCCTAAACAGTTTATTCCAGTAAAAGGGAAGCCTGTATTGATGCGTACTATCGAAACTTTCTATGCTTATGACAGTACAATGGATATTATATTGGTTCTTCCGGTAAGCCAGCAGGCTTACTGGAAAAAGCTGTGTAATACTTACCATTTTTCACTTCCGTATCGTATTGCAGATGGAGGTGAAACTCGTTTTCATTCGGTGAAGAATGGATTGGCATTGGTCGATGCTGACGGCGTTGTAGGAGTGCACGATGGAGTGCGGCCTTTTGTTTCACAGGATGTTATTGCAGCTTGTTATAATGCTGCTACGCAGGGTAAAGCTGTTGTTCCGGTTACGGATATGGTAGAAACCGTGCGCAGAATTGATGCAGAAGGCAGTGTTACAGTACCTAGAAATGCTTATAAGCTGGTGCAGACCCCACAGGTATTTCCCGTAATAATGCTGAAAGAAGCATACAGACAGCTTTTTACAGATAATTTTACAGATGATGCTTCGGTTGTTGAAGCGATGGGTATTGAAGTTTCCTTGATACCGGGGAACAGAGAGAATATTAAGTTGACAACCCCTTTTGACTTGAAAATTGCGGAGGCTTTGTTATAGGAATGTTTGATATTACGACAAGGGATATAAAATATTTGCAGGGAGTAGGTCCGCAAAGGGCGGCTTTGTTGAACAAGGAACTGAATATTTTTTCCTTGCGTGATTTGTTATATTATTTCCCTTATAAATATGTAGACAGGAGTCGCTTGTATTACGTCCACGAAATAGATGGGAATATGCCTTATATTCAGTTGAAAGGACGTATTATGAGTTTCGAAACTTTTGGTGAGGGGCGCCAGCGGAGGCTGGTAGGACATTTTTCAGATGGAACAGGCTTTATTGATTTAATCTGGTTTCAGGGACTGAAGTTTATTACAGGTAAATATAAAGTTAATGAAGAATACCTGGTGTTTGGAAAACCTACCGTTTTTAATGGTAGAGTAAATATCGCCCATCCCGATATTGATCCGGCAGGAGAAATAACTCTTTCTACGATGGGATTGCGGCCGTATTACAATACGACCGAAAAAATGAAACGCAGTGGTATGAATTCGCATGCCCTCGAAAAAATCCAGAATAATCTATTTTCGTTATTACAGCAGTCCTTACCTGAGACGCTGAGTCCTTCAATTGTTGAGCAGCATCATTTGATGCCGCTTGATGAGGCTTTGCGTACTATTCATTTTCCTAAGAGTCCGGAATCTTTGCGTAAGGCGCAATATCGTTTAAAGTTTGAAGAATTGTTTTATGTACAGCTCAATATTTTACGTTATACCAAGGAGCGTCAGCGGCGTTTTAAGGGAATTGTCTTTGAGCATGTAGGGCAAATTTTTCATTCATTTTATGAGCATAATCTTCCTTTTCAGCTTACTGGAGCTCAGAAACGGGTGATTAAGGAAATCCGTAAGGATATGGGTTCTGGCAGACAAATGAACCGTTTGCTACAGGGAGATGTAGGTAGTGGTAAGACGCTTGTGGCGTTGATGACCATGCTGATTGCGCTTGATAATGGTTTTCAGGCTTGTCTGATGGCACCTACGGAAATTCTGGCTGGACAACATTATGAAACGATCAAACGCTTCCTGTATGGTATGGATGTTAAGGTTGCTTTGCTTACGGGCTCCGTTAAGGGAAAAAAAAGAGAGGCTATCCTGAAAGGATTGCTAACTGGTGATGTACAGATTCTGATAGGTACACATGCAGTTATTGAAGATTCTGTAGCCTTTTCCTCACTGGGAATGGTTGTAATCGATGAGCAACATCGTTTTGGAGTTGCCCAACGTGCTAAATTGTGGACAAAGAATTCGTTACCGCCACATGTGCTGGTTATGACGGCTACTCCGATTCCTCGGACACTGGCAATGACCTTATACGGAGATTTGGATGTTTCTGTAATCGATGAGTTGCCTCCAGGCAGAAAACCTATACAGACTGTGCATCAGTTTGATAATCGCCGTATGGAAATGTATGCTTTTATTCGGAGACAAGTTCAGGAGGGACGTCAGGTATATATTGTATATCCATTGATTCAGGAAAGTGAAAAAATGGATATAAAAAATCTGGAAGAGGGCTATTTGCATGTGTGTGAAGCTTTTCCAGAGTATAAGGTCAGTAAAGTACACGGCAAGATGAAACCTGCCGAAAAGGATGAGGAAATGCAACGATTCGTATCAGGCGAAGCACAAATAATGGTTGCCACAACTGTGATTGAAGTTGGTGTAAATGTACCGAATGCTTCAGTAATGGTTATAGAAAATGCCGAACGTTTCGGACTCTCACAGTTGCATCAGCTCAGAGGCCGTGTTGGTCGTGGGGCAGACCAGTCATATTGTATTCTGGTTACTGGGTATAAGCTGTCAGAAGACACACGTAAGCGTATTGAGATAATGGTGCAGACAAACGATGGATTCGAAATAGCCGAAGCGGACCTTAAGCTTAGAGGCCCGGGTGATTTGGAAGGAACGCAGCAGAGTGGGGTCGCTTTTGATCTGAAGATTGCTGATATAGCCAAGGATGGACAGTTACTGCAATATGTTCGTGAGGTAGCCGAGAAGATTATTGATGCAGATCCGCAGCAGATATTGCCGGAAAATGAAATTTTATGGAGACAACTGCGTGAATTGAATAAAAAAACAGTCAACTGGTCTGTCATTTCTTGAAAAAGGATTCGTTTTACTTTTGTAAAATCATCTTCAAGATTAAGAGCTAAAATGGGAAAATACCTGAAAAATAGTTAATTGGCTATTTCTTATATCAAGAAAAATTTGTATATTTGGACGGTTTTTTGGAAAACCGACTATGAAATATAGATGTTCAATTAACATAGTCTTCATATACAAATAAGAATCAAACGTATTTGTAGACGTATTTGTATCTGAAGGCTAATATTTCTATTTTAATAAAAAAGAGTATTTAGCTAATGATTTTGAAATGTGTAAAGGTAGTGGCATTGGCAGCGATGACATTAGTGAGTGTTCAGGCTTCCGGACAGGATTTGCTGGCTCGTCAGGCCCCTATTGACAGAAAGTTGAAAGCCGTAGACTCTGTGGCGTTAATCCGCCAGATTAGGGCGGAACAGGCAGCATATCCTGCCTATAGTTTGTACCCTAATTGGGATAATAAAAGAGTTCATGCTTATGGCAATGCAGTAACCGTTCCGGATACTTTTCGGATTGATTTGACCGGATATTGTATGCCGACTACGCATACCAAGATAACCTCTCGTTGCGGTCCGCGTTGGCGTAGAATGCATAATGGCTTAGATATTAAGGTATACATCGGCGATACCATCCGTGCAGCTTTCGATGGAAAGGTTCGTATGGTAAAATATGAGCGTCGTGGCTATGGTAAATATGTGGTAATTCGCCATGAAAACGGATTGGAAACCATTTATGGTCATTTATCCAAGCAGATTGTAAAAGAAGACCAGTATGTAAGAGCTGGCGAGCCTATTGGCTTAGGTGGTAATACCGGTCGTTCTACAGGTTCTCACTTGCATTTTGAGACTCGCTTCTTGGGAGAAGTAATCAATCCTGAGTTCTTGTTTAATTTTGAAAAACAAGATATCGTTGCTGATAATTATTTGTTTATTAAGGGAGCTAACCGTTATGCATATCAGCGCAATGGAAATCGCTCTACTTTAACCGCAAAAGCAACAACAACTTCCGGAGACGGTTCTATCAAGTATCATAAAGTTCGTAAAGGAGATACACTTGGAAGGATTTCTCGCTTGACACATGTCTCAATAGATAAACTTTGTAAATTGAACCGGATAACCAGAACTACAATACTACGTCCGGGGCAGATTTTAAGATGTTCATAAAACTTTGTTAGTAAATAAATATAAAAGAGGTGGGGAAGAAATACTTTTCCGCCTCTTTTGCGTATATGGTATCCGAAAAAAAAGTAAATTTGCATCATCATGATGGCAATAAGAAAATTTAAGCCCAATTTATAAACAGGACATATTTGAAGACGAAAAATTTACATACAATTATCCGGTGGTGGACGCTTGGCTGTCAGTATTTACTGGCGGTAGTTTTCATCTTTTCTGGTTTTGTAAAAGCAAATGATCCGTTAGGTACAGTTTATAAAATTCAGGATTATCTGGAGGCTATGAATCTGTTGCAGCACTTTCCCTCCATTTTTCCTTTGTTGGGAGCGGTTGTGATGGCTTTGCTGGAATTCTCTCTTGGCGTATATCTTTTGTTTGGTATTCATAAACGCTGGGTTTCCAAACTGATGCTGGTTGTGATGCTGGCTATGACTCCTCTTACTTTATGGCTGGCTTTGGCTAATCCGATTTCCGATTGTGGATGTTTTGGCGACGTACTGGTGCTGTCCAACTGGGAAACTTTTTTCAAAAATTTGGTCTTGTTATTGGCGGCGTTTTCTATTTATAAATGGTATCCTCGGATTCATAATCTTGTAACAGATAAGGTTGATTGGCTGATTGCGATGTATAGTTCATTGTTTATCTTTGGTTTTTCACTCTATTGTTACAGACAATTGCCAGTATTTGATTTCAGGCCTTACTATATTGGAGCCAATATTCGTGAGGGAATGGAAATACCTGAAGGTAAAAAGCCTACAGTTTACGAAACTAAATTTATTTTTGAAAAGGATGGTAAGCAACAGTTTTTTACCGAGACAAATCTGCCGGAAGATACGCTTTGGCATTTTGTAGACGCCGTGACAGAAGTCAAGGAAAAAGGTTACGAACCGCCTATTCTTGATTTTTCAATCGTATCTCAAGAGGATGGAACTAATCTTACTGACTCTATTTTGGATACGGATAATTATGTATTTCTCTTGATTGCTCATCGCTTGGAAGAGGCTGACGACAGTACAATCGACTTGATTAATGAAATATATGATTATAGTGTAGAATACGGATATACCTTTTATTGTCTGACTTCTTCCTCGGATGAAGTAATTGCAGAATGGCAGGAACGTACAGGGGCCGAGTATAATTTTGCTTTGATGGACGATATTGTTCTAAAAACAATTGTACGTTCTAACCCTGGTATGGTTTTATTGAAAAAAGGCACTATTCTTAATAAATGGAGTCTGAACAATCTCCCCGACGAGTATCAGCTGTCGGCTCCTTTACATAAACTGCCTTTGGGATATGTAAATCAAAAGACTGTCGTGCACAAAATAACAGAAGTGATATTGTGTTTTATAATTCCACTTTTGGTAGTTTCCGTTTTGGACTTTTTGTGGCTGCGATGGAAAAAAGAAAGAAACAAACAGATAATTAATTTATAATTAACCCTTTAATTAATTAACAACAATGAGAAAGAATATTGTAGCAGGTAACTGGAAAATGAACAAAAACCTGCAGGAAGGTATTGCCTTGGCAAAAGAGTTGAATGAAGCATTGACTGCAGATAAACCAAACTGCGATGTTATCATCTGTACTCCGTTTATTCACTTGGCTTCTGTAACACCAATCGTTGATAGCGCTATCATCGGTGTTGGTGCTGAAAACTGCGCTGACAAAGTTTCTGGTGCTTATACAGGCGAAGTTTCTGCAGAAATGGTTGCTTCTACAGGTGCACAGTATGTAATCTTGGGTCACTCTGAACGTCGTGCATACTATCACGAAACAGTAGAAATTTTGGAAGAAAAAGTTAAATTGGCTTTGGCTAACAACTTGAAACCTATCTTCTGTATCGGTGAAGTATTGGAAGAACGCGAAGCTAACAAACAGAATGAAGTTGTAGAAGCTCAGTTGGCTTCTGTATTCTCTTTGTCTGCTGAAGATTTCGGTAAAGTTATTTTGGCTTACGAACCGGTTTGGGCTATCGGTACAGGTAAAACTGCTACTCCAGAACAGGCTCAGGAAATCCACGCTCACATTCGTTCTTTGGTTGCTGCAAAATATGGCAACGAAGTTGCAGAAAATACTTCTATCCTTTACGGTGGTAGCTGCAAACCTTCTAACGCAAAAGAATTGTTCGCAAATCCTGATGTAGACGGTGGTTTGATTGGTGGTGCTGCTTTGAAAGTTGCTGACTTCAAAGGTATCATCGATGCTTTTAAATAATTCTGCCATAGATTTTTAAATTGGTTTTTTTGTCATTCTGGGGTGCATGAATTTGTATACCATGCACCTGGAATGACAAACTTATTCTTAAATTACTAGTCATGAAGTACGTTTTTGCATCTCTTTTTTGTTTGTTGGCCTTTCCTTTGTTTGCCCAAAGAACAATTGTGGAAAGCTTGCAGAGTAATACGGGTAAGGGTGTTGTTACTATCCATGCAGACAGCAGAATTACGAATTTGATAGGACTTCGCTACGACCGCTCTACTGCAACCGAGGCGCAACGTGTGCTTAAGGCCAGAGGATACAGGGTACAGATTTATGCCGGAAATAACTCCAGAGCAGCGCGCGACCAAGCTTCGGCCGTAGCCGAGAAAGTAAAAAAAGCCTTTCCCGAAATTCCCGTATATACTTTTTTCCAGCCCCCTCGCTGGCTGTGTCGTGTAGGCGATTATAAAAGTATAGAAGAGGCCGATGTGGCCATGCGAAAGCTTAAAGCTACAGGTGATTTTAAAGAGGTTGCAATAGTGCGTGAACAGATTAATATTCCGATTGAACAATGATTGAAACATCACAGATGGAATGGCCTGAGGATAAGCTGGAAGGCTTGAGAGGGCATTATAAAGAGATAATTTCGCTGTTGGGCGAAGATGTAGACAGAGAAGGCTTGCTGAAGACTCCTGAGCGTGTGGCCAAAGCTATGCTAACCTTGACTCGTGGCTATAGAATGGACCCGAAGGCAGTGCTTAATGCTGCCAAGTTTAAGGAAGAATATAGCCAGATGGTTATTGTCAAGGATATTGATTTCTTTTCATTGTGTGAGCATCATATGCTTCCTTTTTACGGAAAAGCACATGTAGCCTATATCCCCAATGGTTATATCACTGGTTTGAGTAAAATAGCCCGGGTTGTTGATATCTTTTCTCATAGACTTCAGGTGCAGGAAAGAATGACTCTGCAAATTAAGGAATGCATTCAGGAAACATTGAATCCGCTGGGAGTTATGGTTGTTGTGGAAGCCAAGCACATGTGTATGCAGATGCGTGGTGTAGAAAAACAAAATTCGATTACTACAACTTCCGATTTTACCGGTGCCTTCAATCAGGCCAAGACCCGCGAAGAGTTTATGAATTTGATCCGTCGCGTATAAATCCTTTCTCCTTTTTTAGGAAAAAGGATTTACGATACGGTCGCCGGCATTGCGTGCCATCAGCATCTGTGTCTGATGAAGTGTCTTGTAGCGTTCCATGATTTCCTTGGTTTTTTCCGGATTACCGGCTATTTCCGGTTGGGTCAGTGCCAGCAGTGTATGCTTCATTTCCTCTTCCACGATTGAAAGTTTGAAATCTACTAGCAAGCGAGGTATCAGTTCGTACAAGCGTTCTTCGTCACTGATGATTTTCTGACTTTTCGAATGATATTTGCTCAACTGGTATCGTTCGCTCACCATATCTGCTGCCAGTTTGTTGATTTCCGGATCTGGATGTGTCAGGAAAAATCGCTCTGAGGTAAATTGGGCGTCCTTTTCGTGAGCCACTGCTTCGTTGAGGATTTTGCGGTGTAACGGATTGTGAAACTGCAGGTCATCCTCTTTCAGACTGGCTGCTATAAATTCTATAACTTTGTAGGGCACCTGCTCTTGTTCCTCGTTTTCTACATAGCACATCACTTTCTCACCATATCGGATAATCATTTTTATCAGACTTTTTTCCCGTTGGAAAAAGACTTTATTTTCATTCCCTTCTACAGGTATAAACGACTGATAGGAGTCAGGAATCACTGGAGTAGAAGTGTCTTGTACCGATATGTTTTCCTGTTCCGGTATTTGTGTGGAGGGTTGGTTTGCTGTTACGTTATTTGTTGTAGTAGCCTGTTGTCTCTCCTCCCTGATCTTTTTTCGTTCCTGCTCTTTTTCACGGTTTTCTATATTTTGCTTTACCATCTGGCTTGTAGCCTCGGTTAGCACTTTTTCGCTCATATCAAGCAGTCGGCTACATTCACGAATATACACAGAGCGTACTATCTCTTCGGGAATAACCGCAATACTCTTTACGATACTCGAAATAAGCGAAGCCCGTTTGATGGGATCTTTTCCGGCTTCTTCCAGCAACAGGTTAGTCTTGAAACGGATAAAGTCTACTTCATGGTTGTTGATAAATGCCTGAAAGTCCGTTGCATTGTGCTTTCTGGCGAAGCTGTCTGGGTCATCTCCATCGGGGAGCAGGCAGATTTTTACGTTCATACCTTCTTCGAGCAGCATATCAATACCGCGCAGGCTGGCTTTAATACCAGCCATATCTCCATCGTAAAGAACGGTGATATTGTTGGTAAAGCGGTGAATAAGGCGTATCTGTTCCGGAGTCAGTGCTGTACCCGAAGAAGCCACAACATTCTCAACCCCACTTTGGTGCATGGATATCACATCGGTATACCCCTCAACAAGGAAACACCGGTCTTGTCTGACGATTGCTTGTTTGGCAAAATAAATGCCGTATAGCTCTTTGCTTTTATGGTAAATTTCCGACTCAGGAGAGTTTACGTACTTCATCTGTACGTTTTTGGTCTGAGAACTCAGTACACGCCCTCCGAAAGCCACTACTTTACCCGATATACTGTGTATCGGGAAAATCACACGTCCCCAAAAGCGGTCACGCAGGTTTCCGTCTTCTTTGCGGTAGCAGAGTCCGGTCTTTTCCAGAAATTCTGCCTTGTATCCTTTTTGTAAGGCTGTTTGTGCAAAAGCGTCGCGCTGGTCGGTACAGTATCCTAATTGGAATTTCTTGATGATATCATCCCGGAATCCTCGCTGCCTGAAGTAGGTCATACCAATGCTTTGCCCGTCAGGATTTTTTTCCAGGATTTCCTGAAAATATTCCATAGCAAACTGGTTGACAACAAAGAGACTTTCCCTGAGGTTTTGCACTTGCTTTTCCTCTTGGGTCATTTCTTTTTCTTTAATCTCGATGTTGTATTTTTTTGCAAGCCATTTCAAGGCTTCGTAATACGATAGCTGTTCGTGTTCCATGATGAAATGAACCACATTTCCTCCTTTTCCACAACTGAAGCATTTGCACACCCCTTTGCTGGGTGAAACACTGAAAGAAGGGGTTTTCTCGTTGTGAAACGGGCATAAACCAATATAGTTTACACCGCGGCGGCGCAGTGTAACAAATTCGGATACTACATCCACAATTTGTGCAGTATCCAATATCCGGTCTATGGTGGCTTGGTCTATCATATCGGTTGGCAAAAGTAGCAAAAATATGTAGAACCTGCAAAAACTGGCCCCTCAGAACATGAAAGCAATAGCTGTGCCAAACGTGAAATTATGCATGGGAGTTTTCCGGCTGTATGTTTGTTTTCTTCTGTTCCCGTTTCCGTCAACCCATGAATTCTGTAAATCGTATGTTAGGCGCGGAGCAGCATGGTCGTAGTCACAGTATAACCTGAAAGCTGCATCTTGTTTGTAGCGCCAGGTCAGTGAAACGCCAGTACCTAACTTAAAAGCTGAACTTTTACGGATATGCAGGAATTCTTCATCGAAATATCCGTCCAGCAGTTCTTTTACGGAAAGATGTTCTGTTTCTTGATAGTGATTTATATCATCTTGATAGAAACGTACATAGTCTTCTTCACTGACTTTTTGCCTGTCAAATATTTCAGGATTGATGCAGCATACGGAATTAAGCGAAAAGTTTGCATTAATTCTCTTTCCTGTCAATATTTTACTGCCTATCAGAAAGTTTTTCCCGACAGGGTATGACAGATATACTCCAAAATATACGTGAGTTCGGGATGAGAAAGTATCTTTA
>Juniper_p2__coassemble_977_pt1 | contig 41673 bp, 40 predicted proteins | sample Juniper_p2__metabat2_high_PE_003 | metagenome-assembled genome bin Juniper_p2 | reverse complement strand
TCAATACACAAGCAGCAAAGCTTACATTGCTCGTAAGTATATTCATGATGAAATAAACTTCCAGACAACCTACAACACGGGCCATGAACTCCAGCCCTAGCGAAAGATAAAATGTAGACTTACGTTGCTGATGCAATTCGGCTATCTGGTGGTCTACACGTTGCAATGCTTCCTGTTGCTTTTCATAAAAACGGCAAGCCCATCCTTTTATGAACGGAACATGCTGTAATATCTTTAGTGTACGCACAGCCATACCATTTTTATATCCTTTCATGAAGAAGTAAATTGCAAGCATACAAAAGCAAGCCACAATACCGAGCATAATCCCCATACTTACATTGAGTGGCTCAAGCAACAAATAAAGAAACACGGATGCAAGCCAAAAGCAAAAATGAGAAAAAATATGCATCATGACATAAAGAATGACAGATGATGTAGCTTTACTGGCACCAACATAAGGAGTCAACTCCATGATACGATAAGGCTCTCCTCCCATCAGTCCAACCGGAGTGGCGTAATTGAGTGCGAAACCCGATACCGTAAGCTTATATATTTTCCAGAAAGGAACTTTTGCATGTTTACCATCGCGGATGATAACAAACCATGACAAGGCATTCATGAAATAAATTACAATCCATAACAATAATACGGCAGGTAACCAATAACCAGCTCTGCGCAGGTTATGGAGCAACTCCTGATAGTCCATATCAAAGGTAAACAGCATCACGACAATGGCAAAAATGCCAAATAACCAGAATATATTCCGAAATTTATCTTTCATTCCGCTGAATATTTTTTATAAAAATACGCACTAATCGCTTCGTGTTTATGACGCATATATACAAATAAAGATGTCATAACTACTACTTCGAACACAAAATACAACCAAGGCTCACCAATAAGCAAACTGATATACAGTGCGATAGCACGTGTATTAAATGTCAGGATATTGGTATATTTCATAAGCGGCAAGCTAGCTTTTCTAAACTCGTCACGCAAGTCTTGGGGAATCTCTTCACCATATTTTGTACGGACCAATGCATAAAACTTCTGAAAATTCGGGGTCATACTTTCTTGCTGACGTGTGTAATTGCCGTAAAAATATAAGAAAGCCTTCCACCAGAAGTTTCCTTTCCATGGCAAACTATAAAAAATTTCACGCTGCTGTTTAAAGTTATCCAGCTCACTACCGGCTTTTCCTTTTAGGAAATACAGGTGTATGTTCCGATAATAATCGGCCAGCGTACACTGCTTGCTATGACAAATAGTTCCGGAAAAAACAGCAAGTATCCAAATGTAAAAGCCCCAATTGATACCTAAAAACGGAATAGGCTGACTGGTAAGCCTCAAGCAAATTGCTGTATAAATCGAAAAGAACCATATATCGCCGGCAAAACCATCCAGCATACGTCCCCACCGAGTCTTCTGGCCAGTCATACGGGCTAACTGTCCATCTGCACTGTCATAATGATTGGCCCACATCAACAGCAGGATACCTGCGACAGTATGTACCATATCCGGATAATAAAACATGAATGCAGCCGCAACTCCCAAAATAATTGACAAGATTGTAACCACATTAGGATGTACTTTCAAACGCTTGAAAAATAACGCCCAGGCATAACCAATCGGACGATTAAAATAAATATCTAAAAACTCCTCAGTGTCCATTGATTTAAATGTAGACTGAAGACCTTTTTTTTCTGTAGTCATTATTTCACCTTTTTACTTAATACCCTATTATAAATACATTCTGCTATTTTAACTCCAGCTTCTTCACGGCAGCGTGCAAAACTTGGCCAGTCGTTAAAATCAATGATTTTCATATCTCCATTGGGAAGTACCACACAGTCACCACCGTAAACAGGCACATTCAATACATCAGCAGCCCTATCACAGTGACGCATCAAATCTTCCAATGAAAAAGAATAACCATGAGCCAGACCATTGATTTCTTCCAGCCCGAATTTACTGTGCGAACATGGAGATGGATAGAACCAATAAAAGAAATCAGTTCCTCTAACTCCGTAAAACTTAATCAAATCACCCTGTAAATGCTCATTGATTACTGCTACTGGAATAGAACGAGATCTAAAATCGGCTAGTACAGCCTCTGCCTCTTCTTTATTGGTAACATAAACCACATCTTCTTTCACCATTGCATGCGAGTCACCGCGCTTTATCCAATAAGGGAATTTAGTAAATACGAACTCTTCTGTTGTTTCAATAATATGGCTTACAGGATGTGGAATACCATTTTTCAACAAAAGTTCTGTCATGGGTTTGCGAACACAATTATCAATACCAAAAGCAGAATTAATAATCAGAGCACCCTCCTCTTCCAGCTGCTTAAGATAAGTAATTGTAGCACGGTCGCGGGCCATATCAAAAATATAATCGGCCTTTATTTTTTTCTCGGTAAACTCCTTCTCAGGATAAATTGAAACTTCGCAGCCTTTTTCACGCAAAGCCTCTGCTGTACAATTCAGAATTGCTGCATCATTTCCTACATGGTTAGGAGAATATTCGTTCCCACGAGCTACTCCTACGATTGAGATTTCTTTCATTACAATTAATTTTCTTTCTATGTTAATAAAGAACATGCAACTCTGAAAATCGTAATTGCACTCTAGCAAATACGATTTTCAGAGTCCAAATTCTTTTCTAATAATTTCTAGTCTTGATTCAGGAATCCCTCTGCCTTAATAATATCAGAAGCATGATCAACGTCCAATATTTTAGTAAAAGGACAAGCTTTCAAGCGTAATCCATCTGCGACCAGCTGTCTTTGGAAATTCCGCATTCTAGCCAACCCCATATCCATACATTTCTGCAATGTATCAATCGCCTTAGGACTCAGACAATAGATTCCTCCTGAAATATAATTACACTCAGGAGTAGCTGCGTCATGGAATCCTGTTATATTTAAATCTGCATCCGTCGAAATATAAAGAGGTTTTTCATCATCTATAAAATCAGTTACCGCCATACATCCATCATACTCCGAATGCTTGAAATAATCAACAAACTGTGCAAACTCCTTTTCTCTAAATATAGTATCTACCGTAGTCAGACAGAACTTGTCTTCTTTCAGATAAGGACTTAACTCATAAAAACTATGCATTGAACTGGGAGTAGTCTTCACTACCAGGCGCAATGGTAAATCTGTCGTTTCCAGTAAATGTTGCAAATGCTCTTTTGTCTGCTGCACTTCGTTATTAATGATAATAACAATCTCATCAGCACCGTTATCCATAAAAATACGGATAAGGCGATCTATCATTGCTACTCCATTCAGTTGCACCAAAGGTTTAGGCAGCTCGACTCCTTCTTGTGCCAGACGTGAGCCTTCACCAGCCGAAATAATCGCAAATTTCATATTTACTCTTCGTCTATCGTATCCAACTTTAATTTATCACTGTCGTCGCGCTTCTCATAATATTGTTTGCGCAACGGACGAGCACCAATTTCTTTCTCAAATTCTCTGTTACGGAAAACATCCATCGCTACATAAATAGCCTGACGGAATGAATCTTCTGAAGCAATACCTTGTCCAGCAATATCATAAGCAGTGCCATGAGCTGGAGAAGTACGGACTATCGGAAGCCCTGCCGTGTAATTCACTCCTTCATCCATTGCCAAAGCTTTGAAAGGTGCCAATCCCTGATCGTGATACATGGCAAGTATACCATCGAAATGCTTAAAGCTACCAGACCCCATAAAGCCATCAGCCGGATAAGGTCCGAAACACTGAATACCTTTGGCTATCAACTCTTGAATTGCAGGAATGATAACTTGTTGTTCTTCAGTACCTAACAAACCATTGTCACCAGCATGAGGATTAAGCGAGAATACAGCTATTCGCGGACTATCTATTCCGAAATCTTTCTTCAACGAACGATGGAATATTTCGGCTTTTTCCATAATCAGCTCCTTCGTGCAAGCCTTGGATATTTCACTTACAGGCACATGACCCGTAACAAGCGCTACACGGAAATCTCCTTTCAGAAGAATCATCAGTGCTTTATTGCCTGCTCCCACACGTTCCTGAATATATTCAGTATGACCAGGAAAGTGGAAAGTTTCTGACTGAATAGTATGCTTATTGATAGGAGCCGTAACCAGCACATCAAACAAACCTTCCTGATACTCAACCAATGCTTTTTCCAAAGCATCCAAAGCTGCTTTTCCCGCCTCAGAAGTCGGTTTGGTCAACTCTACTTTCAACTCTTCATCCGAACAGTTTACTATATTTAATTTATTGTCTTGAATTTCTGTCGCTGAATTTATAATGCAGAAATTTGTCTGCAAATCCATTGCCTTACGATGATAGGCTACAACCTTCGGAGAACCATATATCACAGGAGTACACAATTCCAGCATAGCAGGATCCGAAAATGTTTTCAAGATAACTTCATATCCTATTCCATTGATATCACCCTGTGTGATACCGACACGTATTTTATTCATATATTCTATTATTTACAGGGTTATTTTTTATCGATAGAATCACTTACAACCTCTTCCGAAACATTTTCAGAGCCAACCGGAATTTCAGATTCAGAAGGGTCAGTAGGTAACTTCAGTGTGTATAATGCAGCTTCAAGCAAGCGCATTAAATTACGTTTTAATTTCTCTGGCTTATATACAAAACCTTCAACGACTACCACTCTGCCATTCGCCCGGTCTACACGAGCATGCGATACAAACGGACCACCCATCATATCGTTGGTCATTTCCCACAAGCCACGTGCTTCGAAAGCATAGTCGCCTACCACACTGATGTTCTTCACATCTACCAACATCGAATCGGTAGCCATAAACATACCTTCACGCTCTCCTGGGATATTGATTTTCATGACAGAGTCACGCTTCTGGCAGAAAAACTCTTTGGTAAACGTACGATTATCACGATATGGATAAGAGTAAATGACAAAGTTCAAATCATTCATCGGACTGGAAGCCCAGAAAAAGTCTTTACCCACTTTATATGAAGACAATTCGTTAGACATCCATATATCGCAGTCAAACAGACTTCCTACCTTAGCAGAAATCTCTTGATTATGCTTTTCCTTCAGCAGGTTAATCTGACGGTTAAATTCTGCACGTGTAAAGAAATCCACAATCACCTGACTGTTTTTCTGTACATATTCTGCAAACTCTTCCTGATTAGGTGCCTGAATGGTCATAATCATCTGTGGAGCAGCATAAACATTACGGGTATATTTAAATTTGGGCTGTGTATATATATCCTGAATGTCCACAATAATAATGTTTCTAAAAATACGCAATACCCGGTCAAAGTGCTGAGGGATTACATGCGAAATACGGAAAGAGCGCTCCGATTGTGGAAGCCCCGGTACGTCTGTATCCAAAGCATGATACAGCGCACTGTCCGGACTTGTCCACGACTTATCTTCAGACACAACCAGCACTTCGTAAGGACGTCCGCTTGATATAGGGGTAAGCAGATTGTTTTTTCCTTTTTTACATGAAGCCATTGTCAGTACTACCAACACCAAGCTAAAATATAATGACCATTTTTTCATACTATTTTTCATTAAAGGGTATTTTTTCTTCTTGCTGCTTCGCTGTAGAAAGCATTCCACACGCCGCAAATATATCCTCACCTCTGGATGCGCGTATTGTCGCAAAAACACCATGCTTAGTCAGATAATCGCGAAACGCCACCATTGCCTCCTCGTCAGTTGTCTGCAAGTCCACATTCGGAATGGCATGAAAACGAATCAGGTTCATACGGCAGTCAAGTCCTTTTAACAACTTAACCAGTTCTTTGGCGTAAATAAGTCCGTCGTTCAATCCTTTGAACACAATATACTCAAAAGATAATCTTCTTTGCTTGCTAAAATCATAGCGACGCAGCAATTCAACCATTTCTATAATAGAATAAGCACGTTCTGCCGGCATCAGTTCTGCTCGCTGTGCAGGGAAAGGAGAATGCAGGCTGATAGCCAGATGGCAATCACTCTCATTCAGATAGCGCTCCAATCCTTTTCGCAGTCCACAAGTAGAAACCGTTATACGTTTCGGACTCCATTTATAGCCATAATCGGCAGTCAGTATCTCCAATGCTTTCAAAACAGCATCCATATTATCAAAAGGCTCACCCATTCCCATGAATACGATATTGGTCAATGTATCGCGCTCCGGGAGTGAATAAATCTGATTCAATATCTGGGCCGTTGTCAGATTGGCAGTATATCCCTGCTTGCCGGTCATACAGAATTTACAGTTCATTTTACATCCCACCTGCGAAGAAACGCACAAAGTTGCCCTGTCACCATCAGGTATATAGACTGCTTCAACATAATCACCAGCCTGTGTGCAGTACAAATATTTCACAGTTCCATCTACCGAACGCATTTCGTGCACGGGCAATGATGCTCCCACTTCATACTCCGCTTTCAGTATTTCTCTGTTTTTCAAAGAAAGATTGGTCATTTCATCGATAGAAGAAACTTTCTTGTCGTACAACCATGATGCTATCTGTGCTGCGGCAAATTTAGGCAAGCCCAGTTGTTGCACTACCTCCCTCAATTCGGCCAGAGTTTTACCTAATAACGTTTTTTTCTGTTCGTTCATCTTATCCATAGAGCTATAAATTCGAGGGCAAAGGTAGGCAAAAAATAAGATATATTCCCTATATTTGCTGCTAGAAATATCTTAAATATGAAAAATTTAATAACCTGTGTCCTTCCTTACGGAAGTGAATCTCAATCAGATATAACACTGACTCAACTCAAAGAAAGTCAGTTAGTAAGAAATATTATTCTGTTTGCAAGAAACGAGCAGAAACTTAACCTTCATTCCGATAAATGTAGCCAGATTACCGGTGAATCACTGAACAGTAGCGCTACTTTGCAAGCCATTGCACAAAAAGTTGAAACTCCTTATATTTTAATCTATACAAAAGAGGAGCCACTCCTATTGGGATACATGGCACTAGAACGTATGGTAGATTACCTCCAGGCATCTTCAACCGCAATGGTTTATGCAGACCATTATCGCTACATACACGGAGTAAAAACACCTCATCCACTGATTGACTATCAGGAAGGAAGTGTCAGAGATGATTTTGATTTTGGCTCTGTGCTGCTTTTCAAAACTGCAGCATTCCAAAAAGCAGCAGAAGAACTAAGCCAACAATCCTTATACCACTATTCTGCTCTCTATGCCATTCGCCTGGCCGTTTCACGCATTTCAGGCATCACCCATATCCGCGAATATTTGTATACGGAGCAAGAATTAGACACGAGACTCTCGGGAGAAAAACAGTTTGATTACGTTGATCCGAAAAACAGACAAGTTCAGATTGAACGGGAAGCAGCCTTTACATATCACTTAAAACAGACAGGTGCCTATCTACCACCGGTATCTACTGAAGTTGACTTACAGAAAGGACAGTTTATTTATGAAGCATCCGTCATCATTCCGGTTTATAACCGCGCACGAACTATTAAAGATGCCATCTCAAGTGCTTTGAATCAACAAACCTCCTTCCCTTTCAACGTTATCGTGATAGACAATCATTCTACCGACGGTACTACTGAGGCCATACACTCTTTCAACGATAGCCGTATTCTTCACCTTATCCCCGAAAGAGATGATTTGGGAATTGGTGGTTGCTGGAATCTGGCTATACAGCATAATGCCTGCGGTCGTTTTGCCGTGCAATTGGACAGTGATGATTTATACAGCAGCGAACATACATTACAGAAGATAGTAGACAAATTCTACGAAACTAAATGTGCGATGGTTATCGGTACCTACAAGATGACAAACTTCCAGCTGAATCCCATTCCACCAGGTATTATAGACCACAGTGAATGGACTGATAACAACGGGCATAACAACGCTTTGCGCATCAACGGACTGGGAGCTCCAAGAGCCTTCTTCACCCCCGTTCTACGAGACATTCGTGTTCCCAACACCAGTTACGGCGAAGATTATGCACTAGGGTTGGCCTTCTCAAGACAATATAAGATAGGAAGACTGTATGAAGTGCTTTACCTGTGCCGCAGATGGGAAGGTAACTCGGATGCTGCTTTAAGCATTGAAAAAGTAAACAAAAACAATGCTTACAAAGACAGTCTGCGCACTTTGGATATTCAAAAAAGAAAAGCGATAAATTAAAATGACCAAACATGACAGACAAGATATACGAAGGTAAACAATTTTTCGACCGGCAGTTGCAAACTTGGGGGTTAGCTCAAAAGAATTTTTCTGACTTGGCTAAACTCCAAATCAAAGAGTTTGTCATAAACGGAATAAAAATATGCGTCCAGTTTAATCCAGCCAGAGCTATTTCCACTTGTGCTAAACTGGATAAAGCTTCTTTGGAAAAAAGGCCCTGTTTTTTATGTACGGAGAACAAGCCGGCAGAACAGGCCAGCATCACCATCCAACTGGAAGAACCTTACTCTATCCGAGTAAATCCGTACCCTATTTTACCAGGACACCTTACGATTTCCAGTATCCGCCATCAGCCCCAATGCCTGGCAATGAAAGCTGACGAACAATTGCCCGGACGATTTCTGCAAGCACTGGAGCGCTATTTTGGCACTGATTATGCCATCTTTTACAACGGAGCTGCATGTGGAGCCTCGGCTCCCGATCACTTCCACTTTCAAGCTGCTCCTAAGGATACCATTCCGATGATACGTCAATGGAAAGAAATACTGAAAGGAGCTACCACGCAAGCTTCTAAAACTTCTTCACAAGGAATTATCTGCAAACACCTGATAATAAACCATTATGTTTGTACGCTGCATGCCTTTATCAGTACTTCCAGCTATGAATCCGACCCTGAACTGATTCATGATTTTATTACTGGACTCCCGGTACCAGAAGGAGAAATGGAGCCACGCTATAACCTTTTTGCATGGAAAGAAGATAATCAGTTTATTACGGTGTATATTCCTCGTAAAAAACATCGCCCGGACTGCTATTATGCGACTGACAGCAAACAGTTACTCATCAGTCCAGGAGCATTGGATATGGCAGGAATAATCGTTACACCAAGAAAGGAAGACTTCGAAGAGATTACAGAAGCAGACATTCTGTCTATTTACAAAGAAACAGGATGGTAAATAAACAGTGAAAACATAACTATTTTTTAGACTTTAATTAACATGAAAGAACCCGAAATAAGCGTAGGCATCGTACACGCACAAGAAATTCATTTTACATTAAACGGCAAATTCTTTGCTAAAGGAGAAACCGTACAAGGTTGCCAGACGGTAGCCTTCAGCGAGGGAGGTATTCTATGGAACGATAAACTCTACAGAGAACTTACCTTCACTCCTCAGGAAGATTACGCCTCGTTTACCATAAACGATGTTACTATCGGTATTAATTTCCACTGGGAAAGACAAGAAACGCAAAGCTTCACAGGTGTATTGAAACTTATCGTTCACGAAGGACAGATTACAGCTGTAAACATTCTTTCTGCCGAAGACTATCTGGTCAGTGTTATTTCATCGGAAATGAATGCAACCTCTTCACTTGAATTCCTGAAAGCTCATGCAGTCATTTCCCGCAGCTGGCTGTTTGCACAAATCGAAAGAAGAAAAGCCTTGAACCAGACTACCAGCAACTTTTTCCCATTTATCAAAACCGAAAGTGAATACATCCGCTGGTACGACCGTGAAGATCATACCATTTTTGATGTCTGTGCTGACGACCATTGCCAACGTTATCAAGGCATAACAAAAGCTTCTAACAAAGTAGTAGTTGAAGCCGTACAGGCCACACGTGGACAGCTGCTGATGTATGGAGACAAGGTTTGCGATGCACGCTTCTCAAAATGCTGTGGCGGTGCTACCGAATTATTCAGTACTTGCTGGAATGACACTGATTATCCTTATCTGGATAACATCCGCGATGTTGATTCAGAAGAAAACTTGCCACTTCCTGACCTTACTGACGAAAAAGAAGCCAACCGCTGGATACGTACTTCACCGTCTTCATTCTGCCAGACACACGACCCGAAGATTTTATCTCAGATTTTAAACAATTATGATCAGGAAACGACGGATTTCTACCGATGGACCGTCCGATACCCACAAGAAGAATTAGCTGAATTAATAAGAACGAAAACTAAAACCGATTATGGACAGATTATTGATTTAATCCCCATTGAAAGAGGAAAATCCGGCCGCATCTGTAAACTCAAGATTGTTGGCACAAACAAGGCACTGACTATCGGTAAAGAGCTGGAAATCCGTCGAACTCTTTCACCCAACCATCTGTTCAGCTCAGCATTTGTTGTAGACAAAGGCCCTATTACCAATGGTATCCCCGAATGGTTCATACTCACCGGAGCCGGATGGGGACATGGAGTTGGTCTGTGCCAGATCGGTGCAGCCGTTATGGGAGAGAAGGGATACAGTTATGTAGAAATTCTGCAACATTACTATAAAGGAGCAGATATAAGAAAGTATTATTAAGATGGCAAAAAAGAATCTTACGGTATCGGCATGGAGCTGGATTCCCAGTTTGTATTTTGCACAAGGCATCCCATATGTAGCCGTCATGGTTATTTCGTTGGTTATGTACAAGCGTATGGGCATGTCGAACACGGATATTGCCTTATACACCAGTTGGCTGAATCTTCCTTGGGTTATCAAGCCGTTATGGAGTCCGTTTGTCGACTTGCTCCGCACGAAGCGGTGGTGGATAACCTCCATGCAACTGCTCATCGGAGCCGGACTGGCAGGGATTGCATTCTGCATTCCTGCCGACCACTTTTTCCAGAGCACGCTTGCCTTATTCTGGCTAGTAGCTTTCAGTTCGGCTACCCACGATATAGCTGCCGATGGTTTTTATATGATTGGACTGAATACTCACCAGCAAGCTTTATTCGTAGGTATCCGAAGCACGTTCTACCGTATAGCCACCATCGCCGGACAGGGATTACTCATCATGCTGGCTGGTTATCTGGAATCAAAGACAGGGAATATTTCCTATGCATGGATGCTTACATTCTTTGTAATGTCCGGCTTATTTCTGGCTGTATGGGCCTATCACTACTTTATCCTTCCTCGCCCGGAAAAGGATATGCCATCCACGATATCCGCCAATCATCTGGCAAAAGAATTCTTACAAACATTTACTTCTTTTTTCCAGAAAAAGCAAATTGGCATTGCACTTCTATTCATGCTCCTATATCGGTTCCCAGAAGCTCAATTAGCCAAGATGAGCATACCGTTTCTCATTGATCCCGTATCAGAAGGAGGACTGGGCCTTACAACAGAAGAAGTAGGTTTTTCGCAAGGTACCATCGGCATTATCGGGCTTACCCTTGGAGGTATTTGGGGTGGAATGGCCGTAGCCCGCGACGGATTGAAAAAATGGCTGTGGCCTATGGTATGGAGCATTTCCCTCCCCGACATCGTATATGTCTACCTCAGTTACGCCCAACCGGACAGTCTTTTTATTATAAACAGCTGTATTTTTATAGAACAATTAGGTTACGGATTCGGATTTACGGCATACATGCTTTACCTGATTTATTTCTCACAAGGAAAGCAGCAAACTGCCCACTATGCTATCTGTACCGCATTTATGGCCCTAGGCATGATGCTACCCGGAATGGCCGCCGGCTGGTTACAGGAAACATTGGGCTACCAGCATTTTTTCATTTGGATTATGCTATGCTGTCTGGCCACATTTATTGTTAGTCTCTTTTTAAAAATAGACCCCGCATTTGGGAAGAAAGCTCAATAAAAGCTCTTATATAATAAAAGATATAAACCCTTCTCTGCCTACTTTATAAGAACAGAGAAGGGTTTATTTTTTAACGAATTATACGTGTATATCCTTCCTTACGAGGCTTCTGAGGTGAAGGTTCTCCATCCGGGTAGCCTACAGAAAGTGCCCCGATTCCCATTAACCCGTCGGGCAAGCCCATTTCACGCATCAACGCTTTTCCCTCTTCAGTAGCAAACATTTCTTTTTCACGGTGAATCCAGCAAGTTCCTATGCCCAAAGCATGTGCTGCCAGCATCAAATTTTCCAAAATACAACTTCCGTCCTGCACCGGATTGTTGGCATCAGCCGGTGCAAAAACCAAGATATAAGTAGGTGCGTCATAATATGGATTCGAAGTAACTCCCATTACCGAAGCATTCATAGCAGCCAGTTTCGATTTCAATTCCTCGTTCTGAACTGCTACGATAAATGGAGCCTGCATCCCTCTCGAAGTAGGAGCATAAGTCCCCGCTTTCAAAATTTCATTCAACTCTTCATCCGTAATCTGCTGCGACTTGTAGCTTCTTATACTTCTGCGCGTTTCAATAATATGCAAAAAATCATGTTTCATAATAAAATTACTCTAAATTGACACAAAGGTGGATAAAAAGCAGTGTTTTTCAAATATTTGCTGAACGATTTTAATTAAGTTTAAATTTAAGGCAGTACAAGCAGTATTTTGTCTAATCAGCTATTTTACGAATAAACAAAATAAAATGATTATGAAAAAGCTAATTGTATTACTAATAGCAGCCATCGTAAGTGTTGGTTTTATGTATGCTCAAGATTATGACGAAAGAGCAAAATTAAGAGAAGAACGACGCGCCGAACAAGAACGTATAGACTCATTAAATTATGAGATTGCGAAACAGGCGATCAACGAAAAAAAATACGTACTGGAGGCCGACCGTATTTTCTTTAAACGTGGTGAAACCACATACGTCACTCCTACTACCAACTTTGTTTCTGTAGATAACAATGAAGCTACAGTGCAGCTGGCATTCAACGGTCCTTATAGTGGTCCTAACGGATTAGGAGGTATCACAGTAGACGGTACAGTTACCAACTACAAGTATAAAGAGAATAAAAAAGGAAATATCTTTATTTCTATGAACGTAATGGGTACAGGTATTTCAGCACAAGTAACTATCTCTTTATCCAGAGGAAATAATCAGGCAACGGTTACCGTTACTCCAAACTTCAACTCCAACCGTATTTCATTACAAGGAATCATTGTTCCTAAAGAGCAAAGTCGTGTGTTTAAAGGAACTACATTATGAAATAACATATTAAATTATAGCCTTATGAAAAAATACTATTTTTTACTGTTGGCAGCAACTGCCATTTTCAGCAGTTGCGAGAAAGATCCGGATTTATCAAAAATGGACAGTGATTTTACCGTCTATACCCAATACGACCCGGAAGCTGATTTCAGCACAGCCTCAACCTACTTTCTACCAGACAGCATACTGACAACAGGTGGAGGTATGCAAGCCGTATACTGGAAAGACGAAAACGCCCAAACACTTATCAAGCAGATTGAATCGAAAATGAATACCAGAAACTACAGCCGTGAATCTGACAAAGAAAATGCCCAATTGGGTATACAGGTAAGCTATGTTGAGAATAGCACCCACGTAGGCGGACTGTGGTGGAACACTGGCTATTGGGGACCATTCTGGGGAGGCGGATGGTACTATCCGTATCCGGTTTCATACAATTACGATACAGGTACCCTGGTTATTGAAATCGTAGATTTACGTGATAAGGAAACTACCGATGCCAAACTTCCGGTCATCTGGAGAACCACAAACAGCGGTATGCTCTATGGAAACAACCAGCTGAATCTGCTATTAGTTCAGCGTTCTATAGAACAAGCCTTCAATCAGTCTACATACATTAATCATAAAGCAGAATAAACCATGAAAAAGAATAACATCCTCAATAAGTTAGTTATGGCCTCCCTGCTTGTTATGGGCTACGTCACAACAACCAGCGCTCAGTCTACACACCTGCCCGACAGGTTATCATTCCAATTGGACTGGCAACTGAATGCCCCTATATCCGGTAACTTCGGCAATGAATTCAGCGTATGGGGAGCCGGATTCGAAACACATTACGAAATTACCCGAAAATGGTCACTCGGTGCCTTCGTAAATTTCCATACAAACCATAAATACGTAGAAAGACAAACGCTACCCATTTCTCCGACAGAGGCACTGACAACCGACCAGCAACAATCGGCTTTCCAGTTGCCGTTCGGACTTTCTGGTCGCTATACAATCTGTGACAACGGATACTTCAAGCCCTACATTGGTTTAAAAGCAGGTGCCATGTATGCTCAGAATTCGTCTTACCTCAATACAGTACGTATTTATGAAAGACCTTGGGGATTCTATGTTTCACCAGAACTGGGTATGAATATTTATCCGCAGAAATACGGACGCTTTGGCTTCCATGCCGCTGTATATTACAACTTCGCAACTAATAAAACAGACTTGCTGACTTATACAGAAGACAGCAAGCAAAACATCGGTGTCCGTCTGGGTATAACCTTCTGACATAGTACATATCAACAAGAAAAGCCGTTTTAGCAATCCTTTCAGGAAAGCCAAAGCGGCTTTATTCATTTTCTTACTGATTACTTACATTTAATCGCGACATTTCAGTTTCAGCTGCACTGCGGTTATTCATCGTACGTTCTGTGCGGAAACGATAGGTAATTGTAAACCCAATTTTCCGTGTATCTTCCTTACTGATACTGTTCATGATAATATCATTCAGACGAGCTCCGCTGCGTACCTTGTTCTTGTTGAAAATGTCATATCCATCAAGCGAAAGCTGAAGCTTGTCATCCAGGAATGATTTCTTCAAACTCAGATTCAAAGATGTGTAACTTTTCGATTCGTACAACTGATAATATCCTCTTGAACCATAATTAAAATCGGCAGACAACAGAAATCCGGCAGGAAGTGTGAAACTGTTATTGAAATTCAGTATCATCAAAGGGCGACCGGACTTCAATACGCTTCCATCAAGCCCCGGATAATTGAAGAATGTTTTCAGACAGGTAAGTGTAAGTGAGGGTAGCCACCACTTCACCGGATATTGCACATTGACCATACCCGTCAGATTGTGCATTCTGTCAAAATTATCCATATAACTGACCGTCACTGCTGAGTTTCCCGGCATACTATAGAAAGCTGTTATCAGCGGATTTTGCGTATGGGTATAATTCAGGTTAAAGAATAGGAACTTATAAAAGAGCATATAGTTCAGGTCATGAGTCAAAGCCTGTTTCAGATAAAGATTACCTTTCTGATAAGTAAACCGGTCGGTATAAACAGCATTGTCATTCATCACTCCAAAAGGCGGTCGTTCCGTATGAACGGAGTATGTAAGAGACTGTTGCAAGCTCTCTGTATTATAGCTCAACGAAACAGACGGCAGGAAGTTATGATATGTCTGATTCTGATTTTTGTTGCTACTGTTTTCCTTCAAATCACTCCGGATGTGCTCGTAACGCAAACCTGCTCCCAAAGACAAGTTATTCCATGTGTAATCATACGACAGGTAAAGCGAGTTCTTCATTTCCGTATTACTTGTGCTACCATTACTCAATGCACGGACATATTCTATATAGTCTGTTCCGGTTGTATGGCTGAAATCGTAACCGAAGCTGAAAGTTCCTGCTTTCTCAGTTTCATACGACAAATTTAATTTGGCAGCAAACAAATCCCAGTCCGCCTTACGGTAATAGTCCATAGATGTTTCAGCACCATCGCTTTCCCATTCACGGATATTGCCACGGTTCCGGTCTGTCTTATGAAGATAATCACCGAATGCGTTCATCCTCCAGCCATTCTTCCAGTCGTTTGTATAATACAGATTCAGATGGTTGCTGACAGACTTGTCGGCCACATCGCTAAGATTCTGGATAAAGGTTGAAGTTCCTTTGTCCGGTATCATGGAAAGCGTATCGTTTGAGAACGTATTACCTTCGCTGTATTTACCTTCATATTTCAGGCCGATTTCCGATTCCGGAGAAAAATGATAAGACACCCCTCCCGTATAGGCATGGCTTTCGTTGAAGATTTGTTTTTGGTTCAGATTAGTCAGGTTCCAGATTGTATCACTTTGGGTCTGCTGATAAATGTCAAGATCCGAATCCTTCTTTCCACGTTCATAATTGTAAGAGAGAAAGAAGTCCCAGTTCTTATAATTATAACTTCCATTCATCCGGTAATTTTGACTAAGATGATTTCCCTGCAACAGATTACCGCTTACATTAAAGGCAAGTCCTTCACCCAAGCGTTTGGTCTTGATTTCAATTACCGCACGCTGTTCAGAATGATAACGCACCCCCGTATTCGTTACCAGCTTGACAGACTGAATCTGGTCGATAGCCAGATTGTCCAGTTCGGTCCGGTCTGTAACTTCACGTCCGTTGATGTAATAAGTAGGAAGCCCCCTGCCTATCACCTCAATGTCTTCACCACGTTTCTGAATGCCCGGTATCTTACAAAGCAAGTCATCCAGTGTGGTTTGTCTGGCAAGAATTGTATTCGGTATATCAGCTGTGATTCCTTCCTTATCCAGTTTGAAAGGTTTCTTGTATGCAGTAATTTCCACACCTTCAAGTTCAGTCTGCGACGGCTCCATTTTTACTACAGGAAGTGTGACATCCGCATTGACTTGTATGTTCTTATATAGTGTTTCATAACCCAGATAAGAATAGCGGATAATATAGCCTCCCTGATTGAGCGACATGCTGTACACTCCACAAGAGTCTGAAACTGCCCCGGTAACGAGCGTACTATCCGCCTGACTCAGAAATGCCACATTCACCATCGGCATCACTGCATTCTCTGAATCTATGATGGTTCCTTTAATATAGTGCTGACTGTAAACAGGCAGTATGATTACGCTGCCTATTATACCCAAAATCATTTTGTTCATAATCTAAACTTAATCTATCTCACAAAAATACAGTTAAAACGAATAAGTCAACATCAGTTGAGCACTTATCTGTTTACTACTAACAAACCAGTCTGAGGCATACCAATTTTCATATTGCAAGCCACTTCTATAACGGGTACTCCTGCTATACATATCAAATCTTGCAGAAAGTGCCAATTGCTTAAAAACTTTATAATTCACTTGTCCCTCAAAATGATAAAAAGAACCTACAGAATCATCTCCCTGGACATTAACAGGTTTTCCTCCCAGTATTTCAGACCAATGCTCATTAAGGCCCCACGTATCTCTTGTATAGAGTCTATAAAACTGATTTTTTAATGTGAAAGACAGCTTATCATGCAAAAAATATCCATCAACACCCAGTTTCATTGAAAAGCCTGATGCCCAATTATAATTACGATGATAATAACGATAGTAATCACTTAAAATTCCGCCAAGCAATATTCCGTTTAAATGAGCTGAGATATTCAATTTAGCATCATCATTGTGGTAGGAGAACATAGACCCAACACCAACAGATGCTGGTGTACCCAGTTTATATGGAACTACACAAGGTTCTAAAACAGTAGGTACATGCTGGCTTATTGTATCAGAATCAAAAAAATCAAAATGCTGATATAAGCCAACAGATAAATCACAATTGCTTGTAGATATAAGTTCTTTAGACAATAATCTTCCTATAATTTCAACCCGGCTTAATAGTGGTTGAGATTTCATTACATTAAACTCAGCCAAACATGAAAAATACTCATACGGTATTTTTGAATCACCATCAAAAGAGTCTCCATATTCCATATTGATACGAGCACTTGCCCCAGCTTTTGTAATACCGGCATCATCATGATAAAATAAGATACGTGCTCCCAAAGACAGATTTAAATTAAATGGGACGTTTGAGAATTCTTTTCCAGAAACATGACTCTTTTTCCAAGCTTCCCCCGTAATAATACGTGTAATCCCCCGCATAGGAGAAATAATAAAAGAAGCTACTTCACGCCCCAAACGTTCGCCTCCGGCCGTTCGATTATCCAAAATCATATCAGAAGTCCGATAAAAAACTTCACCCAATGCCGCCCCTCCTACAGGAGTTGCTATAATATCATTAGTAGAAGGATATTCACACTCCATAAATAGTTCCCACATAGCACTTCCACTGATTGCAAAAAGTTCTGATTGCCAAAAATTAAAGCCATTCGATCTTCCTGCATTGAAAAAAAGAGAACCATTATAAGGATGTGCAAACATATTTGTATTCAGATGATCATTATCCCATTCAAATCCATGTTTGAAGTTTTCTTTGATAGTCTCGAATGAAATATAAGCATAATGGCCTTTTAAAGCATATCTGTCAAAAGCCCATAGCCCCATATTCATCCCAAAGACTTCACCGGCAGCTCTAAAAAAATTTTTCTTTTTGGGAAAAGTTATCTTTCTGCTAACATCTAAACTGTCTTTAAAATATATTCTAGGATTTACATTCAAAGGTATACCTGCATATGTATTAGCCACAAATAAAAAGGCTGAGAACATAGATAGTAAAGCCCGGATTAACCTAAAAAATAATTTATATTGCAAAATTGCTGCCATATTTTTTCTTTACGATATAAGAATATTAATCAATCCTATAAAAATTATTGTACAAAGCCTATTACTTGCCGAAGCGTGAAGCATCCACTTCTTTCTTCTCCTTACTGATGTTACCACCAAAACGGTAAACAAATTTCACTGAAACGGTACGGCTGTATTGTCCCATATTCAAGTCTATATGCTGTCCGGAATAGCGGTTTCTCACCTTCATACGCATGGTATCAAACAAATCTGAACAGTTCAGGCTCAGACTCGCCCTGTCCTTCAGGAAGTTCCACTGTGCCCCTACATTGACTGTAAAAACAGGTTTCGTGTCACTGATACCGGAAATCATGCTTGAACGGTACATCGCATCCAGATCAAAACCCAAGTTGGAACCTACCGAGAAATGATTCTGCATGGCCAGCATACAGGCCCATTTCCTGCGGTCAAAAGGAATATCCCAAAAGTTGTCGCAACGGTTACGGTCATTGACAACCGTAGCATTCACCTGAGAAGACAACCACTCACCAATGCTAAACGGAAGATTGGCACTCATACCAAAAGACTGATAATAGTTCCAGTTCTGTGTACGGTATACCAGTGCCAGACGGTCTTTCGCCTGATACATATCCATCGTAAAATAATCACTGGTACGCTCATAGAACAGCGACAACATGTATTTCTGAAGAAAGAGATAATTGGCATTTACACTGTACACGTTGGCGGGCCGCAATCCCTCAATGGTCTGAATCTCTTCGTAAGCATTCATGTAGGTGGTACTGGTCTGCATATCCCAATAAGTTGGATAATCCTTTTCTGACGATACACCCAGCATGAGCATATGTTTCTGAGAAGGCGAATAGGTCAGACTGGCCTGCGGATAGACAGCCCATTTGTGATAATCCCCAATGGAATAATATTCACCGGTTGCCGAGAGAGAAAGAGACAGCCCGTTTTCAAACTCTTTGTCGAAGCCTCCATAAAAGTTGGTAATCTGCTCGTAAAGTCGTGAGGAAGAATTGCTCACTTCATTCTTCCCTTCTGTCTGATTGAAGAACTGCCAGTTCTTATTGTCCGTATAATCATAACGGACACCGTATTTCAAAGTCCAGTCATTGGCAAGATCATGATGCTGGTCAGCATATACAGATAATTTACGAATTTTCTGATCCGAAGCATAGTCTAGCAGCTGACGGGTATTGTCTGTAAGTCTACTTTCCAGACGATTCTTGTCATTCATGGTATAGTCAGTATAATCCACACCAAGGTCAAGTCCAAATCCAGAAGAATAGCGGGCAAAAACATTGTGCAGACGACTGTCCTGTAACTTGTCATTATGACTGTTCTGGAAATTTCCGTTTACATCAATCGTACCTTTACCATTATCGGAAAGGGCACCGTTATACCCCACGCTCAACTCGTTATCCTCGTCTATCTGATAGCCGTATTCAGCATAAATATTGTGTTTCCAACCCTTCGTATTGATTTTCTGCGTCTGTGTAATGTCATATACCTTTCCATCATAAGTATGCTTGGAAGCCAGATCTATCACAGTCATTATATGTGAATACCCAGGATTATAAGAGATATTCAGCGATGACTTGCCTTTCGTCATCAAGAAGTTTACATTGCCACTGTAACTGCTGAAATACTGGTTGCTGTAGCCGACCGAGAGTTCACTCTGGATAGTATTGTCGGCCGCCTTAGCTGTTACGATATTAATGGCAGCACCGCGCACATGATATTCGGGAGGTGTATTATACATCACTTCGGCAGTCTGCACCTGCGAAGCGGAAGTATTCTTCAACATCTCAATCAGCTGCTCCTACGTCAGTGTACTTGCCTTTCCGTTCAGGATAACCGTTACATCCTTTGCCCCCACCAGCGAGAGTTTGCCGTTTCTGTCCTGCACACCCGGCAACTTACAGATAGCCTCATAGGCATTGTTTACGATATGCTTTTCTGAGATTGCCGAAATATTGTAATTCAGCTTTCCCTGTTCCATGGTAACGAACGGACGTTCCCCCTCGATTAACACCTCCTCCAGATTATAGTCTTTCGATTCCAAAGTAATGACACCGGCATCACGCGCCTGTCCCTTAACCAGCCTGCTCTGATAAAGCAGATGCTGGACAATGAGCTGATAATTCTCCGGTTCAGATTCAAGCACGAACGTACCGTCGGCTGCAGATACGGCTGCACCCTGATAGGTTGAATCCGGAAGTTGCATAATGATGGTAGCACCTTCTATCGGCTGCCGGTTGTTATCTACAACTTTTCCTGTCGTCTGACTGAAAGCTAATGTTGAGTATACTGTAAATATAATCAGGAAAATGATTTTCTTTTTTGAATCCATATCATAATACAATGAATTAAACCATCTTTAAATTACTCCATTATCTGGCATTAAACCTATAACCGATGCCCAACATCAAATTATTAGGGTCCTTAAATCGGTACAACTGATAACCTGTATGCAGGAAAATACTCTTTGTGATATTGGTCTTCAATACAAAAGTCTGGTAGAACGAATTCGTATCAGCCCCTTTACAGATAAAATACCTTCCTATACCAAGATTGATTGAAAATATCGGCATCACAATTTCCGCCCTGACAGAAATTCCGGTAGAGAACTGCTCTCTGAATGACGGACGAAAGAATTTTACATCTTCTGTATTGGCAGGAATTTCATCGTTTGCTATATGCCGCCCAATGTTTGCACTCTCATCATACTGCATATCCAGCGATACTCCGGCACGGAAATATCTGCTAAAATTATAAAGTGGGTTAAAGTTAAGTCCAAGAATACCAAAAGAGCCAGGTGCCAGAAATGGGTCAGCGTTATCCGGATATACTCCCCTCTTCCTTGTTGCTCCATAAACAATCAAATCATAACTGATATACTTATTGAACAGTGGTTTTTCTGAATAACAAGAACGCTTCACAGAACTACTGCTTTCACCAAAGCTTCTTGTAATCCCGATTGAAGCCCCAACCGTATTGACACCCGAATTGGGATAATTTGTATTTCCATTGGAGTAATGTGTCACCCCGATTCCGGCACGTAAATATGTGTGAGCAGACACTTGCCAGTTCAAAAGGAAACCCAAGTTTATATAAGCATTTATTTTCGAACCCGTCACCCGATTCATCGGATTCCTTTCTTCGTTATATTCCTTCCAGCCGAAAGAAGCTCCAAAATTCCATTCGTAGTCGAACGACAGCTTAGAAGAAAGCGTAGCTATTCTAGATGTTTGAAATACATACACTGCAAACGGATTTCCCAGCTCCTGCGAATTGAAGAACGTGTTGTATGCTATACCTATTCCCTGAATGGCATGAGGGTACAATTGCCCCATTTCCGAATCTGGAGTAAACTTGAATCCATACTTCAAATGTCCCGATAATGTTGTATTGATAGATTGTTGCGCATTGTTGGCCCCTTTAAAGAATTCATTGGTCGGAAACACATACGAAGGCCTGAAGTCAAAACCGACTATATGTGTCAATTTTCTGGATGAATACTCTGGAGCCTGTGCATATAGAATGGACACAGTAAAAATCCAACATAATAATATTTGCAGTCTTAAAAAATTCATTTTCTACATGTCTTGTTCGTATGACACAATCCGCAAATGTATAAATTATATTCAAAAAAAACGGAATGAAGGAAAGAAATCCCTCATTCCCAATATAGAATGCTTTTATCAGAACAAATACGAGCAGGAAACCACTAAAGTGCGGTGCTTTGTATCGTAAACATTCTTATATGGGCTCTTAAATGCCCAGTCATAACCTACTCCTATCTGTAAATGTCGCATGACTTCTACACCAGCCCGAAAACCGGCTCCCCAGTCAAAACGTTCTAAAAGATTATCTTTAAAAACATTGTCCGAAGTTTTTTTTTGCAGTCTCCTTACCCAAAGGACCTGCAATCTGCTTCATCTTCCCAAAGAGTCCCCAATTGAAATAAGGTCCAGCTGCCACAAAAATACCCAGATTGTCGCTTATCCGAAACTTATAACCTAAATGAACCGGGATATTCAAATAATATGGCGTACATTCCCATTGCATATTCTCTCTTTGGTCATAATACCATTCACTCTTCCATCCTTTCGACGATAGCAGAAGACCAAAGTCTGTGTAGAATCCCTTCGATGCATCCGAAAATTCATATTCACCTTTCAATCCGGCATGAAAACCAGATTTTGAAAAATTAGATGCAGAAGAGTTCAGGTTATAGCCACCCATAACTCCATATCTAAACTCTTGCGCAGTTGCAGTAGCAGCCAGTCCCATACAGACAGCCAACACCAGTAAAGTTTTCTTTTTCATATTTTTTATTTGGGAGTTAGTATTCTTTTTTTGTAAAACACAATTATTCTATCCCCCTATTCTTCAAATAAAAAATATTCTAAAAAAAATCCACCAACACTTCTATAAAGATGTTATTCGCTATACGACCTCCACTCTTTCATTCAACCTTTACTTCCAAAATGTTCCGAATCTCATCACTGAAGTTAACTCCAATTTTATAGATTGTACGGCCATCCTTAGCGAAAGGTCCGGCATAACCTTTTGCCCCAAAATATTCAAGCGTTATATACTTATTTAACCGTAAATAATTTATGATAGTATTCTTCCCTATTAGTCATACATTGTATTGAGGTCTACTACCAATTCCTATTTAAGGAAAAATCTTTTCGCAAGTATACCATGTCAGTTAGCTGCTTTCCATCTTCATAAATAGGTTGATCATAATTATCTATGAAGAAGTTTTTCAATCGATGTGAAATACGAAAACCACAATGTTCGTAAAAAGAGAGAGTTGAAGGCGTATCTCCTGTGCCGACAAACATAACGGAACACCTTCCCTGATAATATTCAAAAATATAATCAACAAGCCGCTTTCCGTATCCTTTGCGTTGGAAAGAAGGATAAACGGCTATGTTTTTTATTTCGAAAATACTTTCTCCTTCACACGTTACAACAGAAACAGCCTTAAGACCATCATCATAAAGAGCAAACATATCACCACGTTCCAGGTACTTGTCTATCATGCTCTCTTGCTCATCAGCCAACATTAGCAAATCCAAAAATTGTTTTTTGTTAGAAATTATAAATTTTATATCCATGCTACTATGACTTATACATCTTGTACTTATTTTATTTCCTATTATTTCCCACTCGTCACTTACCTGGCAAAGTTCCCGATATGTTTTTTTACTTTTTTCCTTCACGTTTTTCTTTTCCAGCAAATGTCCCTCCAGCTAATCTATCAGTCAGAGGCTTTATTTTAGTTTATAGAAATAACATAAGAAAACACAACCATTTTTTACATCAGTATCGGGAAACGCCTTGATAGCTAAAATAAATTTCACCTTACTTCTAGTTGTATACAAATCCTGTTAATTAGGAATAACATCAGTATTCCTAATTAATCTATTCTCATATCACTTTGATTCATAGCTTCATAACCATTTTACCTCATCTATAGTCTCGCAATATCTATTCTTTCACCTAAGAAATGAGGTTGCACATCAAAACATATATCAACAAAAACTTTTACAGGCGCCAAAAGTTCACGAATATTTGTCTTAAAGCCATTATATGCATCTACATTCCTTGCATTATAGGCTATAGCATTTATCCCATGATATGATGCCAAATAAACAGCCCTCTCATTATGAAATTTCTGAGAAATGACAAGCAATCTTTTAATGCCGAAAACTTTATTCGCGCGAACTATAGAGTCTAATGTCCGAAATCCGGCATAATCAAGCACAATACGTTCTTCGGGAATACCAGTTGCAAGTAATGCCTGTTTCATTACTTCCGGTTCATTGTACTCCTTTTTCCCGTTATCCCCACTTATTAAGATATATGATATTTTCCCTGAATGATACAAGTCAGCAGCAGCCTGAATACGATAATTGAAATACTGATTCTCTTTCCCACTTTTCAGAAAAGGAGAAGCACCGAGTAATAAGCCAACTTTACAATAAGGAACTTGTTTCAAATCATCATATACAAAATCCGAAGCAAAATTACTTATGACGTAATTTGCCGCGAATATTAACCCAGTCAATAAAATTGTTATTACACCCAGTAATCCTAAAACGTATTTTCTAGATTTTTTCATGCCAATTTATCACTTTTTGTTAACTTACAATCCTTAAATACATTATAATAGCTTCAACCGTTCTATAACTATACAAGATGAATTTTAACAATAGTTGCGATGAGAATAAAAATTACAGCCACGAGTAAAAATGATATCTTTAACTTCTTATGCTTAGAAAAAATGCTTAAATTATAAACCAAAGCACACACTACAGCTGTTCTACCCAATATAGTATCTATACTTAATTGATTCAGCAACATAGATATAATAATCCATACTGCAATCAAAATAAGCACCACATCAAAAACTTTATTTATAATATTAGTGCCTTCCATATTTTTTGTCTTGTATTCACGGATTACATAATATATAGATATACCTATAACAGGCATTAACAAAATGACCAGACTATATAATATTTTATTGCTTCTAGTATCGTTAGAACATTTAATATTATACAATAGCAAACAATCCAACAAGCAAATAATTATCACAAGAATAAGCGTTGTATTCATAAGCATTGTTCTTTATTTTTTCTTCATAATGCAAGGTAGCTTTTTCCCTCCAAATATCCAAACTTCCAGTTTGTTTCATTACTGCGCAAGTTCCGCTCAGATATGATAAACATGTATCTAATTTATACCATAGTTTCAGCATAAAAAAGATACATGTTTGTCACAACAATGATGCACTGATGACTAACCGACAAAAATAGCAAAGATAATAAGACTTGTGAAACTAATGAAATAAGAATACAGAAATGAATAAACCAAAAGGCCGGATAAAAAAAAAGAGTGCCGGTATAGCAACCAGCACTCTCTCTATACATTACACGGTAAGTCTGATACAGACTGTAGTGTATTAATTGTTTTCAGGACGGAGCTTACGTACTACAGCACCAGTCTGCCACATTTCACTTTCACGCAACTGACGCAATTCTTCGTTCAGTTTTTCACGGTAGTCTGGCTGTGAGTTAGAGTCGATAGAACGCTGAGCTTCTTCACCATCGGCTACTGATTTATACAACTGTTGGAATACAGGTTTTGTAGCATCGTGGAACGGGCCCATCCAATCCAATGCACCGCGCTGAGCAGTAGTAGAGCAGTTAGCATACATCCAGTCCATACCTTTTGCAGCAAACAACGGCATCAATGACTGTGTCAGTTCTTCTACAGTTTCGTTGAATGCTTCGGATGGAGTATGTCCGTTTTCACGCAAAGTTTCATACTGTGCCAGCAACAATCCCTGGATTGCTCCCATCAGTGTGCCACGTTCACCGGTCAGGTCTGAATAAACTTCACGTTTGAAAGTAGTTTCGAACAAGTAACCAGAACCTACACCGATACCCAAGGCAATAACACGGTCGAATGCCTTACCGGTGGCATCCTGGAAGATAGCGTATGATGAGTTCAAGCCACGGCCTTCAAGGAACATTGTTCTCAGTGAAGTTCCCGAACCTTTCGGAGCTACCATAATTACGTCAACGTCTGCTGGAGGAACGATACCAGTTCTTTCTTTATAAGTGATGGCAAAACCGTGTGAAAAATACAGCGCCTTGCCCGGAGTAAGGTATTTCTTGATGGTTGGCCAGCAAGCAATCTGTGCAGCATCCGACAACAATACCTGGATGATAGTTGCACGTTCGCAAGCTTCTTCAATGCTGAACAAGGTTTCGCCCGGTACCCATCCGTCGGCAACAGCCTTGTCATATGTTTTACCCTGGCGCTGACCTACGATAACGTTAAAACCATTATCGCGCAGGTTCAATGACTGTCCAGGTCCCTGAACACCATAACCAATTACTGCAATAGTTTCGTTTTTTAATACTTCACGTGCTTTGTCAAGTGGAAATTCCTCGCGGGTAACTACATTTTCGATTACACCGCCAAAATTCATCTGTGCCATTTTCAATTTAGTTTTTAAGGCCTGCTTTTACGCAGACATTTTATTAATGATTCAGTTAAATATCACTTTACAGCGGACTACTACTTCCGCATTGTTTTTCTTCACTTCTATATCGTATTCGTTCTCGCTCTTCTGCTCTTTGTAGAAATAAAGCGTGTCACCATAATAGCTTTCGGCTACATAAGCTACTTCGAAGCGGCGAACTCCTCTTGTTTTGAAAAAATCAATCGGGAACAAATCCAATATATGTTCTATGTATTTTATGCTGTTTACGTGGCCATTGATATCTATATCACTGTATTTCACCTGACAGTTAGCCGCAGCTTCTGTTTCGGTGACTTTGATTCTGCCGGGTTTGGCTATCGGACAGTCTTTTTCGCAGATATAGTCTACGATATGGCCTCCATGCAAGGTGAGCAAATCTATAGGCTTGCGGGTATCCATGCTAATCATGGCCCAAATGGAACGGGCATATCCCACCGGCTTGCCTTCCTTGTCAAGAATGGAGTAATTGCGGTCGGTAAACAGCTTGTATACATTCTCTACCCAGGTTTCAATAGAAAAAGGTTCATACTCACGGGGTACATCAGTCATTTCTACGGCCAGCCTGGACAATACCCACGTATATCGGCTTTCGTTCAGTGTAGCCATTCCAAATCCTCTTTCCGATGCATGAAAACCGGCGCAGTTAAGCAAATGGTTTCCCAATACTCCCATGGTGAGTCTTCCAGTCAGGTCAACATGGAAGGGCTCTGCCACAAACTGGTATACACCAACTTTATTATTACACTCCTTATCCATAACAGCTTAGTTTTGAGTTTCTTTTTCTCTCTGATACTTTTCCTTACGGTAATCAATATACTCGTTTACCCGCTCAAAGCAACTTGTAGATATGGCTACACGTCCGGAACGGACAAACTGAAGAATACAGCCTGCTGCCTGAAGTTCCTGATATAAGGCTGTAATATCCTCACTGGCACCTACCATTTCTACAATAGAGAAAGTGGGGTTTACTTCTACAATGTGAGCACTATACTGACGGATAATCTTCGAGGCCTGCGGGTTATTTTCAAAAGCCGGAGTAGAAACCTTGTACATCGCTACTTCGCGATGGAATATTTCTTCTTCCGTAAAATAACGGGCTGCTATCACATCCATCTTTTTTTCTATCTGCTTTACTACTTTCTCTATGGTATCGGGTGTAGTCCAGCAGGTTATCGTATATTTATGTACTCCCTGTATGGAAGAAGCCGATACATTCAGGCTTTCAATATTTATCTGTCTGCGTGTAAATACGGCAGTTATCTGATTCAATATACCGGCTATGTTCTCCGAATGTACAATGATTGTATATAATGTCTTTTCGCTATTCATAACTGTACCTTCACTTTAAATTAACAATCCAACAGCATTTGATTTACCGGATACCCCGGAGGTGTCATCGGAAGCACTTTGCCCTCTTCGACTACACAAACTTCCAGTAAGAACGGTCCGTCTGTATGGAGCATCTGCTCAATACCTGCACTCAATTCCTCACGGCTCATCACACGGGTACTAGGGATACCATAAGCTTGCGCCACCTGCATATAGTCCGGGTTCATCATAGGCGTAAAAGAATAGCGACGATTGAAGAACATGGCCTGCCACTGGCGGACATTACCGAGGTAATTGTTGTTCATCAAGATGATTTTTACAGGGGATTTCTGCTCCATAATGGTTCCCAGTTCCTGAATGGTCATCTGCAAACCTCCATCACCCATAAATACGCATACGGTACGGTCAGGTGCACCGAATGTCGCTCCAATGGCTGCCGGAAGTCCAAATCCCATCGTTCCCATACCACCGGATGTTACAACACTACGTTTCTGCGTAAACTTAAAATAACGGCAGGCCATCATCTGGTTCTGACCGACATCGGTTACCAATATGGCTTTGTTCTGGGTGGCCTCGCTCACTGCACGAACGACTTCACCCATGTTAATGGGACCTTCTTCGGGATATACTTCCGGACGGATAACATTGGCATATTCAGTTTCTTCGTATTGCTTGAAGCTTTCAATCCATTCGGTATGCTTGTTTTCTTTCATCAGTTCGGTAAGCAGTGCCAATGTGGTCTTACAGTTTCCAAGAACAGGGATATCTACAAGAACATTTTTACCAAATTCGGAAGGATCAATATCCAGATGGATAACTTTTGCCTGACGGGCATAAGCTGCCAAGTCTCCGGTTACACGGTCATCAAATCGCATCCCTACGGCAATCAGTACATCGCATTCGTTGGTCTTTACGTTTGGACCTAAATTACCATGCATGCCTAACATTCCTTTATTCAGCGGATGGTCGGTAGCAATGGCCGAAAGTCCCAGCAAAGTGCAACCACAGGGTAAGTCGCCTTTCTCCAAGAAGCTTTTAAGCTCCTGCTGGGCATTTCCTAGCTCAACACCCTGTCCTACCAATACAAGCGGACGCTTGGCTGCATTGATGCAATCTGCGGCAGCTTTAACACATTCCATATCTACATCCGGATTGGGATCATAGCTGCGGATAAAGTCTACATCAACTGGGGTGTATGCTGTTTTTTCTACCTGGGCATTCTTTGCGAAGTCGAGAACGACCGGACCGGGACGACCGCTACGGGCAATATAAAAGGCGCGTGATACTGCCCATGCCACATCTTCGGCACGACGGATCTGGTAGCTCCACTTAGAGATTGGCTGGGTTATGCCTACCAAGTCTACTTCCTGAAAAGCATCAGTACCCAGCAAGCCTGCTCCTACCTGTCCTGCTATCACGACAATAGGTGTACTGTCAATCATGGCATCGGCTATTCCGGTAATGGTATTGGTAGCGCCGGGACCACTGGTAACCAAGCATACACCTACTTTTCCAGATACACGGGCAAAACCCTGAGCGGCATGAGCTGCTCCTTGTTCGTGACGTACCAAGATATGATTTATCTTATCCAAATGATCATACAAAGCATCGTAAACCGGCATTATGGCTCCACCCGGATAACCAAAAATGGTTTCTACTCCTTCTCTTTCCAGAGAACGCATCAATGCTTCAGATCCCGTTATCAGTTCTTTTTCCATATCTGCTCCTAATCTTTAATCAATAATTCTTACTCCACCTTTGTCGGCAGAGCTTACCATGCTTGCATAGGCTTTCAGAGCCTTGGAAACTGTCCTGTTGCGAGTAACCGGTGTCATCGGACGGGCTGCCAGCTCTTCATCGGTCAATTTTACATTGATTGTTCGGTTCGGTATATCAATCTCGATGATATCGCCGTCCACCAGCTTACCTATGTTTCCTCCGGCTGCCGCTTCGGGTGAAATGTGACCAATGCTTAGTCCTGACGTACCTCCGCTGAAACGGCCGTCGGTTATCAGAGCGCATTCCTTACCAAGGTGCTTGGATTTGATATACGAAGTGGGATACAACATCTCCTGCATGCCGGGACCGCCTTTAGGGCCTTCGTGGGTAATAACAACCACATCTCCGCTTACAACCTTTCCGTTCAAGATTCCATCGCAGGCTGCTTCCTGAGAATCGAAGACTTTAGCCGGACCTGTAAATTTCCAGATACTTTCGTCAACTCCAGCCGTTTTTACTACGCAACCATCCAGAGCGATGTTTCCTTTCAACACAGCCAATCCGCCATCTTTGCTGTAAGCATGTTGCAAATCACGGATACAACCTTCGCTACGGTCTGTATCCAGCGATTTAAATCGGCTGTTCTGCGATCCCATCTTAATACTGAACTGTCCGGCAGGGGCACTAGTATAGACATTTTCGGCATCTGCATCGATAACATCCTTGTCTATTCTGTATTTTTCAATGGCATCAGCCAATGTCATTCCATCAACACGGTTAACCGAAGTATCCAACAATCCGCCCTTAGCAAGCTCAGCCAGTATAATCAGGATACCGCCTGCACGGTTGACATCCTGAATGTGATATTTCTGTGTATTAGGTGCTACCTTGCACAGGCATGGAACTTTTCTTGACAAAGCATCAATATCGTCCATTTTAAAATCCACTTCGGCTTCGTGGGCGATTGCCAGCAAATGCAATACGGTATTGGTAGAACCACCCATAGCAATATCCAATGTCATTGCATTGAGGAATGCGGCACGAGTAGCTATACTGCGTGGCAAAACAGAATCGTCTCCTTCTTCGTAATATCTGTATGCATTCTTCACAATCAGTTGCGCAGCTTTCTTAAACAATTCCTTACGGTTTGCATGAGTAGCGACAATGGTTCCGTTTCCCGGCAGAGCCAGACCAATAGCTTCGTTCAGGCAGTTCATCGAATTGGCAGTAAACATTCCGGAACAACTTCCGCATCCCGGACAGGCACGATGTTCAATCTGTGCTACATCTTCATCAGATACGGTTGTATCTGCCGATTTAATCATAGCATCAATCAAGTCAAGATGCTGTCCGTTCCACTCACCGGCTTCCATAGGACCACCTGAAACAAATACAGCTGGAATATTCAGTCGCATGGCTGCCATCAGCATTCCCGGTGTAATCTTGTCACAGTTGGAAATACATACCATAGCATCTGCTTTGTGAGCATTAACCATATACTCCACACTGTCTGCTATAATATCCCGTGATGGCAAAGAATACAACATTCCGTCGTGGCCCATGGCAATACCGTCGTCAATGGCAATCGTGTTAAATTCTGCGGCAAAACATCCCAGTTTCTCTATTTCTTCTTTTACCTGCTGGCCTATTTCATGCAAATGTGTATGGCCGGGAACAAATTGTGTAAACGAGTTTACAATTGCAATAATGGGTTTACCCATCATTTCCTTTTTCATACCATTTGCTACCCATAACGCTCTGGCTCCAGCCATACGGCGGCCTTGCGTACTCATTGAACTGCGTAACTGATGTTTCATTTAATTCTTCATTTTCAATTAAAAAGCCTCTCCCACCGTCTGTGAGAAAGGCTTTCTACATTTTCTATATCATACAACTAATTACATAAGCCTTCCTCACATCCTGATTTCACCACGACGCGAATAATATGCAAGACTTCGATAATTGTAAAACTAGTTGCTATCATAACTCTCTTCAATTTTTTCCAAAGGTATAAGTGTTTTTCGTAATAAACAAATAAATTGATATTTTTTTTCGCAAAAATATTACAACCGTAAGAAAAATAAGCTATATATTTTCATTTTAACAGATTTAGAAGTTCTAAAGAGCATTATAAGCTATATAAATAAGAAGGCTTTCTGATTCAGAAACCAGAAAGCCTTCTTCTATTTTACACAAACGACACTTACTTATTCGGCAATAGTCAGATAAGTATCCAGACCTTTATTTTTAAGAGTGACATTAACCAAGTGCACATATTTTTTATACTGCACATCAGTCAATGTATTTTTCATCAACTTCAAGTTGCCATAAACTGCTGTACGGAGTTTTTTTGCTTTATCCTCTTCTTTTGCAAAACTTACTTTACGCAATTCATCTGAAAAATGTTCTGAAATCATGAGTACATCATCATACTGCTGTCCTTTCAAATCTAGGAAACGCCCCAGTTTGTAAGAATTGATTTCCATATTCCAAGCAGCACTATTATTACTGCTGTTTCCTGCAAAGGCAGAAGCTGAAACACTTAAAACTACCGTCAACGCTAAAAAAAATTTTTTCATAAAAAATAATACCTTAAAAATTAAACAATCAATTTACCTATTTATACAAACAAAAATCTATCACAGATGTTTGTTTGCTTTCAAATCTTTAGCTTTTACCGATACAAAAATAAAAGGAAGAAGAATAATAACTATCAAAGAAACGTTAATTACATTACATTTCTAGCGTACCAACTTGAAATATTGACATATATCAAGCTTTTTGCATAAACTAAGTAACGCTATTGAAACATTATGATATTATTATGCATAAATAATCATCAGCAATACCATATTACAGATATTATCGCTATCTTTGTCCCGTAAAACAAATAAATCATATTAGCTATTTACCCAAAGATGGAAAACAGTCTTAACAAGTATGTAACCGTTGCGTATAAATTATATGTAATGGATAAAGGTGAAAAAGTATTAGTAGAAGAAGCACCTAAGGCACATCCTTTCCAGTTTATCTCTGGCTTAGGATACACATTGGAGCGCTTTGAAAAAGAAATAACAGTATTAAATCAAGGCGATAATTTCTGTTTTACTATCCCATGTGCCGAAGCATATGGTGAATTCTACGAAGAAAATGTAAGAACCGTTCCTAAATCAATGTTCACTGATGCTGACGGTAAATTCGACGAAGAACACATTTTCGAAGGAAATGTTATTCCACTACAGGACCACGAAGGCCACCAGTTCCTGGGTACAGTTGGTGAAATTACTAAAGATACTGTCGTAATTGACCTGAATCACCCTCATGCAGGAAAAGATCTTACTTTCGAAGGTACTGTAATTGAAAACAGACCTGCTACAGCCAAAGAAATAGAAGAAACATTAAACATGATGGCTGGTGAAGGTGGTTGTGGAGGATGTTGCAGCGGATGCGGCGACCATACTGAAGAAGAAGGTGGTTGCGGATGTGGATGCGGACACTGTCATTAATCATAAAAGCATTATAAAATAAAAAAGCAGGAATTATTTTCCTGCTTTTTTATTTTATACACTCCAAGTCAGTACAAAATCATTCTCAAATAAATAATGTATATCAAAATGCCGGTTTTCCGGTGTGCGAAACTCACATGCCTGTAAACTTCCCTCTCCAGACAATACAAAAGGCAGTAATCGCAAATGTTGGCAAAAATCTACTTCATCTACCTCAAGTCTTTTATAAAGAGTCTCTTTAGCCGACCAATGAAGTAACAACCATTTCACATCATCAGGCCCCGTACTTTCCTGCCATTCTTCGGGATGCATGAAACGGGAAGCAATCTTGCATACCCGATCTGCATAATATTCTATATCTATTCCCGGATTGGCTCCAGCCTCATCCAGCAGAACCGCAGCATAACCTTTGGTATGAGAAATAGAAACTGAAGCGACAAGGTTTTCCAAAAAAGGTTTTCCCGAAGGCAAATGCTTTACACGACATACAAATCCTGTCAGTTCTTTCAGCAACATACGTACAGCCAAATATTCCATTCTGCGAACAGAAGCCGAATAACATTCCAGTTCCTCTGCAATCCAAGGTGCATCAAGCTGCTGCTTAAACCAATCTTCCGTCTCGGTTACTTTCCATATACCAAGCACCCGATTTCCATCCTTGTGAAAATAATGCAAGGGCATAACATCAGGCAGATTCAGGGTTTATAATGATTTTCACTTTTAAAATACGACGCGCATCTAAAGCCAAAATTTCGAAGACATAATTCTTATAGGATATACGCTCATGCAAAGAAGGGAACTCACCTTTAAGCTCCAACAAGAGTCCGGCCAATGTATCCGCATCACCTTCTACACCATCAAACTCATCCGGATCTATTTGAAGAATCCGATAGAAATCGGTTAGTAAAGTTTTAGCTTCAAATACATATACGTTATCCGTTATCTTGACATACATGCGTTCGGTATCATCATCGTATTCATCGTTGATTTCTCCCACAATTTCTTCTATAATGTCTTCCATCGTCACAATACCCGATGTTCCTCCAAACTCATCAACTACTATGGCTATATGTATCTTCTCTTTCTGAAAATCACGTAATAAATCGTCAATCATCTTGGTTTCGGGTACAAAGTAAGCCGGACGAATCAAGTTTTGCCACTTAAAATCATCCTGACACTCCAAGTAAGGAAGCAAGTCTTTGATATACAACACTCCTTTTATATTATCCCGATTTTCCCGATAGATAGGGATACGCGAATAAGCTGTGTCAACCACGCATTTTAAAACATCCGAAAATGAAGTATCCAAATCCAAGTCTACAATATCCATACGGGGAGTCATCACCTCTTTTACTGTTTCTTCACCAAAACGGATGATACCCTTCAGCATTTTGCTCTCCTCGGAAATTTCATTTTTGTCAGTCAACTCAAGCGCTTGAGAAAGTTGGTCAACTGATATATTTTGACTTTTCTTGGATATAAACTTATTTATAAAAAAAGACGAATGTACCAACAACGAAGACAAAGGAGCAAAAAAACGCCGCAACCAGAATACAACAGGAGCCGCTTTTCTGCAAAATTTCAATGTATGCTGTGTAGAATAAATCTTCGGCATTATTTCTCCAAAAAGCAATAGCAAAAAAGTAAGTACTACTGTTATCAGAAGAAACTCAAGAATTACGGCATTTCCAAAATCAATGACTGCCATAAAAAAGTAATTCAACAGCATGATGATGGTTACATTGACAAAGTTATTCGAAATAAGAATTGTTGCCAACAAATACTCCGAATCATCTAATAACATACTAATCCGCTTATCCGAAGGATGTTCTTCTTCGTGAATACGATTCAAATCATTTGGCGTCAACGAAAAGAACGCTATTTCTGATGCCGATACAAAGCCGGATGCATAAAGCAACATCACAGCCAAAATAAAAGCTACAATCGCTCCTACAGAAGGAGTCATGACGGTTATACCGTCGCATAAAGAGGCTAAACTGCCTATATACGAGTCAGGGTCCAAGGAATATAAATTTAGTTAAACATAAGTTACTTAAAACGGAAGGTCATCTGACGATTCTTCCACCTGTGCAGACTGCTGAGGTGCAGAAACCGATGGTGCAGAAGTTGCCTGCGGCTGCTGAGCAGAACGAGGTGTCAACATTTCCATATTATCAGCAAATATTTCTACCACATAACGCTTGATACCGTTCTGGTCATCATAAGAACGACTTCTTATCTTTCCTTCAATATACAGCTTATCGCCTTTATGAACATACTTTTCAGCTGTTTCGGCCAGTCCACGCCACAACACGATATTGTGCCATTCTGTGCGTTCGGGTACTTGTGTTCCATTAGCCAATGTATAGGCTCTGTCGGTTGTAGCCAAAGGAAAAGTAGCCACAGCTACTCCATTATCAAGATATCTAACATCCGGGTCCTTACCCACGTTACCTATCAGCTGAACTTTATTCAATGACATAATTTTACCTTTTTAAATTATTTGTGGCCAAAAATACAGAAAAAAACTGATTAATCAAACGGGACACCGGAAAATTATGCAGTTCGGCTATATTCACCCGCTGATAACCGGTCAAGTTCTCAAAACCCTCCGGGACACGAATTCCATAAAATGAAGCATGAATACGCTGATGCGATAAAACATGTTTCAACCCTTTCTCAAGCAACTCCATTTCTATGGAAAGGTTATCAAGTCCTGTTTCCTTTCTAAAGGCATCCAGCTCTTTAGAATGCAAAAACTCAACTTCTGTCATTGGTTTCCTGCTCTCAACCAAAGGCAAATCATACAGATTGCGCCATATATCAGCATGTTGCCGTTTGCAAATAAAGGTAGAAATAGAATTATAGATGTATATATAATGAAAGAACCTATCGGTTACCTTCACCTTTTTTTTCTTTACAGGAAAAGCAGAGCACTGTTTCCTATGATAAGCCAGACAAGCATCCGCCAAAGGACAATCCTCACAACGAGGAGAAACTGGTGTACACACCAAAGCGCCCAAATCCATGATAGCCTGATTATAAACTGCCGGAAAATCCTTACTCATGATTTCCTGAGCTAATGTTGCAAACATCTTTTTTCCTTCCGAGCTGTCTATAGGTTCTTCAATTGCATAATAACGCGACAAAACACGGTAAACATTTCCATCGACTACAGCATGTAGCTGATTATAGGCAAACGAACAAATAGCAGCCGCCGTATAATCTCCTACACCTTTCAATGCCCGTACATCTCGATAAGTATCAGGGAAATGCCCCAATCTACTCAAACTACGGGCAGCTTCATGCAGATTACGGGCCCGCGAATAATATCCTAATCCCTGCCAATAACGCATTACTTCATCCTCATCTGCAACAGCTAAAGTCTGAAAATCCGGAAAACGATGTATAAATTTCAAATAATATTCGTATCCTTGCGCAACACGAGTCTGCTGCAAAATAACTTCAGAGATCCATATCTTATAAGGATCACACGTTTGTCTCCAAGGCAAATCCCGACCGTTTTTCTTATACCATTCTATCAATCTGCTCGAAAAATTATCCATAACTAACCTATTGAATTTTTATTTTCAAGGAATTATGCTCACTCAAATCAGACACAAAAATACAATATGAGAAATAATAATTAGCTGTTTATGAAAATTTTCTTATTCAGAAATTTCCACAAATAACAGAAAAGCTATATATTTGCAGACCAAAAAAAATAAGATATACGTAATTATAATAATTATTATCGCAATGACTAAAGCAGATATTGTAAACGAAATCACTAAAAACACCGGTATTGATAAAGCGACCGTGTTAGCTACCTTGGAAGCATTCATGGATACGGTTAAAGATTCCCTATCAAATGAAGAGAATGTATACTTGCGTGGTTTTGGCAGTTTTATCATTAAGAAAAGAGCACAGAAAACAGCTCGTAACATTTCGCGGAATACCACAATCATTATTCCGGAACACAATATCCCGGCCTTTAAACCAGCTAAGACATTTACAATTGCAGTAAAAAAATAATTAACACGAGTATTAACCCTATAAATTTTAGAAGCTATGCCAAGCGGAAAGAAAAGAAAAAGACATAAAATGTCAACTCACAAGCGTAAAAAAAGACTGAGAAAGAACAGACATAAAAGCAAAAAATAATTGTTAGTCTGTCCGACTTCAATAAAGAACAAACTTGCAAAGCCTTGATAGTCTTTCAGGTTTGTTCTTTGTGTATTTATTAACTCTAAATTCTAGAAAAAGTGACAAGCGAATTAGTAGTAGACGTACAGCCCAAAGAAGTTTCGATAGCCTTGATGGAAGATAAAAACCTGGTTGAATTTCAAACTGAAGAAAGAAATCTTTCATTTGCTGTTGGAAACATGTATCTTGGCAAGGTCAGAAAAATCATGCCGGGGCTGAATGCTTGTTTCGTGGATGTAGGCTTCGAAAAAGATGCCTTCCTTCATTATCTGGATTTAGGACCTCAATTTCTCTCTTATCAAAAGTATCTGAAACAGGTTCTCAGCGACCGCAAGAAACTTTATCCCATTGCTAAAGCCTCTTCACTTCCTGATATAGACAAAGACGGCACTATATCAAATGTACTACAGCAAGGCCAGGAAGTAATTGTTCAGATTGTAAAGGAACCTATCTCAACCAAAGGCCCCCGGCTTACATGTGAATTATCTTTTGCCGGACGCTATCTGGTTCTTATCCCCTTTAACGATAAGGTTTCTGTATCACAAAAAATTAAATCAAGCGAGGAGCGTGCCCGACTGAAACAGCTTTTACAAAGCATCAAACCAAAGAATTTTGGTGTCATTGTACGCACTGTTGCAGAAGGAAAAAGGGTAGCCGAACTTGACGCAGAATTAAAAGTTTTATTAAAGCATTGGGACGAAACCATCACAAAAGTACAGAAAGCGACCAAACTTCCTTCATTGGTGTATGAAGAAACCAGCCGCACGGTAGCTATGTTACGCGACCTGTTCAATCCTTCTTATGAAAATATTTACGTAAATAATGAAACTATTTTCAACGAAGTAAAGGACTACGTAACACTGATAGCACCGGAACGGACCAACATCGTGAAACTGTACAAAGGTCAGCTTCCTATTTTCGATAACTTTGGTATCACCAAGCAGATAAAATCATCTTTTGGAAAAACAGTTTCTTATAAAAGTGGAGCCTATCTGATTATTGAACATACCGAAGCGCTGCACGTAGTGGATGTAAACAGCGGAAATCGCTCAAAATCAGGAAACGGACAAGAAGCAAATGCGCTGGATGTAAATCTGGGCGCCGCTGACGAACTGGCCAGACAGCTCAGACTACGAGACATGGGAGGTATCATTGTGGTGGACTTTATTGATATGAATCTGGCCGAAAACCGCCAGAAGCTCTATGAACGCATGTGTCAGAACATGCAGAAAGACAGGGCAAAACACAACATTCTGCCCTTAAGCAAGTTTGGACTGATGCAAATCACACGTCAACGCGTACGTCCGGCCATGGATGTTACAACAGACGAAACTTGCCCAACGTGCTTTGGTAAAGGCCATATAAAGCCCTCTATCTTGTTTACAGATACATTAGAGAGTAAAATTGACTACTTGGTCAACAAATTGAAGATAAAGAAATTCACGCTACACATTCATCCTTATGTAGCCGCCTACGTCAATCAGGGAATGGTTTCCTTGAAACGTAAATGGCAAATGAAGTATGGATTTGGATTGAAAGTTATTCCAAACCAGAACCTTACTTTCCTACAATACAAATTCTTCGATGCAAATAAAGAAGAAATTGACATGAAAGAGGAATTTGAGATGAAATAACAAGCAAAAAAAATCGGGCCTGACGAAAGTCAAGTCCGATTTTTTATGTCTTTCCAACTCTATTATTTTTTCAGTTTCGGCATCATCTTACCCATCTTACTGCTAGTTACCATCTTCATCATCTTACGAGTCTGGTCAAACTGCTTCAACAGACGGTTTACCTCCTGAATAGTAGTTCCACTACCCTTGGCAATACGTGTACGACGTGAACCGTTCAAAATTTCAGGGCGTGTACGTTCTTCCGGAGTCATAGAGTAAATAATAGCTTCGATACTCTTGAAAGCATTGTCGTCGATATCGATATCCTTAATAGCTTTTCCTACACCAGGAATCATAGAAGCCAACTCTTTCAGGTTACCCATCTTCTTAATCTGATGAATCTGGGTCAAGAAGTCATTGAAGTCGAACTGGTTTTTCTGAATTTTCTTCTGCAAGCGTTTAGCCTCTTCCTCGTCATACTGCTCCTGTGCACGCTCTACCAAAGAAACGATATCACCCATACCCAGGATACGGTCAGCCATACGTGCAGGATGGAACTGGTCTACAGCATCCAGCTTTTCACCTGTTCCGACAAACTTAATCGGCTTATTGACCACCGTACGGATTGACAATGCAGCACCACCACGAGTATCACCATCCAGCTTAGTAAGTACAACACCATTGAAGTCCAGACGTTCGTTAAATTCACGAGCTGTATTCACTGCATCCTGTCCGGTCATGGCATCGACAACGAACAAAGTTTCATCCGGATTGACAGCTTTCTTGATTGCCTCAATCTCGTTCATCATCTGCTCATCGATAGCCAGACGACCTGCTGTATCGACGATTACCAAGTCGTAACCTTTAGCCTTAGCTTCCTGAATAGCATTCAAGGCAATCTGCACCGGATTCTTGCTGTCCAGTTCCGAATAAACAGGAACATCAATCTGCTGTCCCAAAACTTTCAGCTGTTCGATAGCTGCAGGACGATATACGTCACAAGCTACCAGCAACGGCTTACGGTTTTTCTTCGTCTTGAACATACGAGCCAGCTTACCAGAGAAGGTAGTCTTACCAGAACCCTGCAAACCAGACATCAAAATAACAGCCGGACGATTCTTCAGTTCCACCTCAGCAGTCTCACCTCCCATCAGGGCAGTGAGCTCATCGTGAACGATTTTCACCATCAGCTGGCTAGGCTTCACAGCAGTAAGTACATTCTGGCCCATAGCCTTTTCCTTCACGGTGTCTGTAAAGTTTTTGGCTACTTTATAGTTTACGTCCGCATCCAACAATGCACGGCGAACATCTTTCAGTGTTTCGGCAACATTAATTTCGGTAATCTTGCCTTCACCTTTCAAAATTTTAAAAGACCGCTCCAGTCTTTCACTTAAATTATCGAACATATTATATCTGATTTTTTATTTCTAACCAATTCGTTTACAACAAGCTGCAAAATTAGAGAAAAAAATGAATATCTTCAAATCTTTTTATTCTGCCAATTCGCTTTTTTCAAGTAAACCACACTAAAGGTAAGCATCAATGCATAATAAATTAATTCTGTAGTAAAACAGATTTCCACCGGCATCCGCAATACCATGCCTATAACGATTACATACAAAGCATAGAACACTTGCACACCCACCTCGAGGACAAGAGCCGCCTGCGTATTTCCCGTTCCGGAAATTCCATTAAAATAAATATTGGCCAATGCAGCCAGCAACATAGAAGCACCTACTACATACAAAGCCGGTATAGACTCGGCCACCAATGAAGCATCGCTAGAATAAACCGACAAGATAACTTCTGGAAAAAGCACCGTGGCTACCACACACACCACCATAATCACAAACGACAGGGAGGCTATCCGATTTAAGAGTTGCAAAACCCCGTGCGCTCCGCCTGCTCCAATAAGATTGCTGACAAGCGTGTTTGCCGTAGTGGCCAGTGCCTGCACCGGAATAAGCAACACCACATATACGCTACGCACAATATTGGCAATAGCCAGTTCTCTTTGCCCTAAACGCTCCAAAGCCATAAAAAACACAAACCAAATAGCCATTGAAAGGAAATACTGTACCATAGTGAAACAGGATATCTTCAAGATTCGGCCCACCATGTGTAAGTCAACAGTTCCGACATGATTCAAAGCATACTTCTTCAAGTCAACTTTTAAGGAAGTGTACAACAGAAAAAACGCCAAAGAGGAAGCCTCTGCTATCACCGACGCCAACGCTGCACCTTTTACCCCCATCTCGGGAAATCCCCACTCTCCAAAGACCAATACATAATCCAGGAATACATTCACAATCGCCATGACGACGGCTCCCATCGTAAGCACCTTGGTACGCGTTATGCCGATATAGAAAGCACGGAACATAACATTGAGAAAAGCAAACAGGAATCCCCATATGCGCCATACAAAGAACTCGTAGGTGGCTTGATAAATAGCATCAGAAGTAACCAATGCACGGATAAGCGGACCGGCAGAAAGGCTCATCACCAACAGCAGAACCGCCGCCATAGCAAAGCTGAAAATACTGCCTTGCCACATAATAGGTCCTATTGCACGATAATGTGTTTCTCCATTACGACGAGCTATCAATATCTGCGACCCGATGCTGAAACCAAAAGCCACTGTATAGATACATATATAAAGCAATCCTCCCATAGCAGCCGCACCAAGTGCTACCTCGCCCACATGACCCAGAAAAGCTGTATCGGTTACATTTATTACATTCTGAGCCAGCAATCCCAACAAAATAGGATAGGTAACTGTCCAAATATCTTTATTCGTATAATTCATAAAGTATCTTTTTGCCCAATTAGACTTTAAAGGTATAAAAATAACACAATACTTCGGTAAATTTTTACCGAAAAATTAAAAGTTAAACCATAGAACCGG